>Ga0207700_10000087_pt1 | contig 57996 bp, 40 predicted proteins | sample LARL82metaG_FD_184348 | JGI IMG/M metagenome (GOLD analysis project Ga0207700, IMG submission 184348) | Corn, switchgrass and miscanthus rhizosphere microbial communities from Kellogg Biological Station, Michigan, USA - LAR L8-2 metaG... | ecosystem: Host-associated > Plants > Roots >...
ACCAGGAGCCACACTGGACGTCCCATCAGAAGAATGAGTCCGGCAATCATCGTCGAGCCAAAAACATAAATCGGATTACGAATTGTGGAATAAAGTCCGTGCGTCACCAGTTGTTTCGCTTGCGCCGATACGGTCAGAGAATTGCCTAATTGGAAACGCGCCAGAGTCCACAGAATGAAGCCGACGGCCACCAAGAGCAATCCTATAGTGTGAAGCGGCGTCCATTTCTCCGGAAGGTTCTTGTAGGCAAATAAGCCAAGAACCAGTCCCACGATCAGCGTCAGTGCAATATTGATTCGGACTTTCATTTGTTCCGGCAGCGAGACTAAACCACCGGTACAATAGATGGCAAGAACCTTCGCCCGCGCCGTCCAAAACTGCCTGTTAGAATTGAATATTAGCCCTTCACCGCAATGGACGCCGCCTTCATCCGAAATTTCGCGATTATCGCGCATATCGACCACGGCAAATCCACGCTGGCCGACCGTCTGCTGGAGCTGACCGGATCACTCACCGCGCGCGAAATGCAAGCCCAGGTTCTCGACTCCATGGACCTGGAGCGCGAACGCGGCATCACCATCAAAGCCCACGCCGTCCGCATGATGTACACCGCCCACGACGGCCAAACCTACCAGCTCAATCTGATCGACACGCCCGGCCACGTCGATTTCTCTTACGAGGTCTCGCGTTCTCTCGCTTCCTGCGAAGGCGCGCTCCTCGTCGTCGATGCCTCGCAGGGAGTCGAGGCCCAGACCTTGGCCAATTCCTATCTTGCGATCAATCACGGCCTCGAAATTATCCCCGTCATCAACAAGATCGATCTGCAGAGCGCCGACATCCCGCGCACCAAGGAAATGATCGAAGGCGCCGTCGGTCTCGATGCCACCGACGCCGTCCTGATCAGCGCCAAGACCGGACAGGGCGTTCCCGACGTTCTCGAAGCCATCGTGAAGCGCGTGCCGCCGCCCAAAGGCTCGCCCAACAACGCGCTGCAAGCGCTGGTGTTTGACTCCTGGTTCGACGCCTATCGCGGCGTCATCGTGCTCGCCCGCGTCTTTCAAGGCACGCTGCGCAAAGGTCAGAGAATCCGTCTCATGTGGAACGGAACGACCTTCGATGCCGAGACTCTCGGCGTGCTCACTCCCAAGCCCGTGGAGATCGACGAACTCGTCGCCGGCGAAGTCGGCTTCCTCGTCGCCAACATCAAGAATGTTGCCGACACCAAGATCGGCGACACCATTACCCACGACGGCAATCCCGCCATTGAGCCGCTTCCCGGCTTCGAAGAAATCAAGCCCATGGTCTTCGCCGGGCTCTATACGGTCGATGCCCACGAGCACACCGTGCTGCGAGAGGCCCTTGAGAAATTGCGTCTCAACGATTCTTCATTCTTCTTCGAGCCTGAAAGCTCAGTCGCGCTCGGCTTCGGCTTCCGTTGCGGCTTCCTCGGCCTGCTGCACATGGAGATCATTCAGGAACGCCTCGAGCGCGAATTCAATCTCGATCTCATCACCACCGCTCCCGGCGTCCGCTACAAGATTACAAAGACCGATGGCGAGATGGTCGAAATTGACAACCCGTCGCGATGGCTCGATCCTAGCGAGATCGCCAAAGTCGAGGAACCCGTCATCCTCGCCACCATCCTCACCAACGAAGAATACGTTGGCGGAATTCTCGCGCTCGTCGAAGAAAAGCGCGGCAAGCAGAAAACTTTTGAGTACGTCAGCTCGTCCCGCGTGATGCTGCACTACGAGCTTCCGCTCAACGAGATCGTCCTCGATTTCTACGACCGCCTCAAATCGGTTTCTCGCGGCTACGCTTCCCTCGACTACCACCTCGCCGGATATTGGGAATCTCCCATGGTGAAGCTCGACATCCTGGTCGCCGGAGAGCCCGTCGATGCCCTCTCGATCATCGTGCACCGCGACTTCGCCTACGAACGAGGCAAGGCGCTGGTTTCAAAGATGCGCGAACTGATTCCCCGGCAGATGTTCGAAGTCCCCATCCAGGCCTCAATCGGCGCGAAGATCATCGCCCGCGAGACGGTCCACGCCATGCGCAAGAACGTTTTGGCCAAGTGCTACGGCGGCGACATCTCCCGTAAGCGCAAACTGCTCGAGAAGCAGAAGGAAGGCAAGAAGCGCATGAAACGGATCGGGCGCGTCGATATCCCCCAGGAAGCGTTCCTGGCCGTCCTCAAGGTTGGCGAAGGCAGCAACTGAGACGAGCGTATCTCCGGCTTTTCGGCAAAGCCAGGCGCTGTTCTTGCAGCACCATACAGCGCAATGTTTCTGTGATTAACACCGCCTGATCTGCAACCGAAGAGCCACGACCTCGACATTTAGGCCGGTCCGCCCAAGGAAGGCTGGCCTGAGTTCGGGAAGGAATTCCATCCTTACGGGTGACTGTTTGCGCTCAGGATCCAGACTTACCGGGCGGAATGTCGTTGTAGAGTTTTCCCTCCTGGTCCACGTAATACACGCGCTCCTTGACCACAATCCGCCAGAACGGATAAACGCGAAGATGTGTGATCTCGCTGGATTGGAACATAAGGGATGCATCGGTGACCGGCAAATGATCTTCCGGTACGCGAAGGGCTGACGCCACGATGCGAATGGCGGCTTCCCGCTGCAGGTACGCGATCGGCATACCGAATGTGGCGACTTCTTCAAACTCGCCAGTGACCGCATCGATCAGAATGCAGAGTCGGGTAATTGGGACGCCGGAGGGGCTCTGTTCGCCCTTCAAACCATAAGGCACGATGAAGCTGTGACTGTCATCGCCTCCGTCTTCGACGGACGGCTCGCTTGTCAGCATGGGGGGCTGGGGGATGACTCCGGGATTTCTTAAGATGGCACATTGGGGCCATTTGAGCATGCCGTTTTCCTGAATCGCGCGCTTTGCGGCCTTGATGGCGGCATCCGGTGTCAGGAAGGTATGAGTCGGTTGATGCCTCATAGTCGAACTTTACCTCCGATTCACTGCGGCGATTGGCCGACAACGACGAACTTACCCTCCCAAGTACCGGACGTTTTGACTTTTACAAAGTACCTGGAGCCGCTCCATGTGCTTGCGCGAATGGTCCTATCCGTTCCGATTCCGACCGGCTCAGGGTCATAGAAATGAATGAATTTGAGATTTTCTTTGCCGGTTTCGTCTACTTCAGTCTCATATCCGACAACCAGCACCCAGTGTTCGCCGGCGCGAATCAACACGCCCGCGGGGAATTGCGTGCTTTGGATGGACTGCTGTAGAAACATCTGGGCATCGTCGCGACTGATGGTGGGGAATTCCACCCAGTTGACGGGCTCGGCGGAAAGAGACTGAAGGCAGTCGCACAGGCCCTGCGGGTCGGTATTCCATTGATTCAAATCGCCGGGGGCGGTGCTGTCGTGAGCAACAATGTTGTTTCGCAGGTCGTCCTGAGTGTAGAAGAAGCGATTAGACGGGTCGGGATATCCGTTGCGGGCCATCTCAGCGATCGCCTCGCCGCAAAAGAACCCCTTGTTCTGCGCGAACAGTGTGACGTTACCCGCCACATCCACTTTGGGCATGGTGGCTCCTTCCTTGAGCGGTTCGCAATACTGCAGCGGCAATCGCAACCCACTTCGCGCCGTGATGCGAATTTTGGGCCAGCTTGGGGCTGAAAGCAACTCTTTTGTGACGTCGTAGAGTAGAGGTGATCTGTCTTTTCCCGGTGTGCCCAGCATTTTCCGCTTGCTTGGCAGTCGGTTTCGCGGCACTATTCCCCAAGTCATGTTCCCTCGGGCAGGCGGTTCAGCGTCATTCCTCGTGCTATATGGAAGATACGGTCAGAACGTTTGCGGCTGGCGACCATATTGCGAATTATGAAGTCCAAGGTGTTGCAGGCGCCGGAGGGATGGGTGTTGTTTACCGCGCCTTAGACACAAAGCTAGAGCGCCAGGTTGCGCTCAAGTTTCTTCCTCCTCACCTTACCTTCAGCGATCAGGATCGCAGGCGGCTGCGGCATGAAGCTAAGTCGGCTTCAGCCCTCGATCACCCGAATATCGGTGTCATTCACGCGATCGAAGAAACGGCGGACGGCCAAACATTCATCGTCATGGCCTTTTACGAAGGCATGACGCTGACGCAGCGGATTGCCTCGGGCCCTCTCTCTGTGTACGACGCGGTCGGATTCGCGTGCCAGATTGCACGGGGACTCGGGGAGGCCCATAAGCACAACATCATTCACCGTGATATCAAGCCTTCGAACATCCTTCTTACGCGGCAAGGTGTGGTGAAAATCGTGGATTTTGGCCTGGCCTTACTGCTTACGGAGATGGGCTCGACTCGAAGCCTGGCCGTGCAAGGAACCGCCGTGTATATGGCGCCGGAACAAATTCAACGTGTGCCGCCCGACAAGCGCTCCGACACGTGGGCTGTGGGCGTGGTTCTTGCCGAGATGCTGCACGGCCATCATCCCTTTGTTCGAGATAACTGGGCCTCCACCATCTATGCCATTCTCAACGAACCGCCTGACGAGCGGGTCCAAGTGCCGCCGACTCTGCAGGCGATCGTGTTTCAATCGCTGGCCAAGCTCCCCGAGAAACGCTACCAGGATTGCAACGAGTTGCTGGTTGACCTCGAGAAATTCCGTAAGCATCTGCAAGTCGTCCAAGGCGATCCAGACAAAGTGACACTCGCCACTCCTTCGATTCCGCTGAGAGACCTTCAGCGTTATGCCAAGGATGCAGCGGGCACCGCGAAGAGTCACAGTAATCGAGAGCGACGGTTTGGAACTCTACTGCTCACTATGATCGCGGCGGCGGCCATTGTGGCAGCACTCTGGTTTTCGCCGCTACGATCGTGGGTGTCTGTCCACGTGCTGAGGCGCACAGGCGTGACAGCCGCCTATGAATCGTATTTGTCGGCGAATAAGTACATCGAGAGGTATGACAAGCCTGGCAATCTTGACCTGGCGATCGCCGAACTACGCTCGGCAATCGCACGCGATTCCCAGTTTGCCCTCGGCCACGCCGAGTTGGGAGAAGCGTACCGGCTGAAGTACCAACAAGACCATGATGCCAAGTGGCTGGAACAGGCCTTGTCAAACTGCAAAATCGCATTGGCACTCGATAATAGCCTCTCTGCGGTCTACGTGACGCTGGGACGCATTCACAGCGATGCAGGGAATGGCGATCTGGCGGGGTCGGAGTTTCGGCAGGCCCTCGCACTGGATCCGCACAACGCTCACGCCTTGAATGGTATCGCCTACGCACAGGAGTCTGCCGGCCAGATCGCGGAAGCGGAAGCTACTTACAAGAGAGCGGTTGCACTCCGGCCCGACGATTGGGATAGCTACAATACCCTGGGACTGTTCTATCAGCGTCGGCATCGGCTTGATGACGCAATCGCTCAGTTGTCGAAGGCGGTGGAGTTAACGCCGGACAACAGCCTTGCCTACGCCAATCTGGCGGGAGTCTATCTGAGCTATGGACGTCCCCAGGACCTGGCAGCCGCCGAACAGGCACTGCGAAGGTCGATCTCCATCTCTCCAAGCTATTCGACCTACGCCAACCTGGGATACCTCTACTTGCAACAGCAACGGTACCAGGAGTCGGCGGAGATGACGCTAAAGGCCACCCAGTTGAACGACAAAGATTTCCTTGTATGGGAGAACCTCGATTGGGCATACCGTGGGTCGGGGCAAAACGACAAGGCTGCTGCGGCGCGCGACAAGGCGCGCGGTGCGCTCGAACAGGCCGCTCAGTCGCGTCCCCGCGATGCCCAGGTGCAAGCTCATCTCGCATGTCAATACGGCAAGAAAGGTGTGCGCGACCTGGCGCTGACTCGCGCGCAGTTCGCGCTCGCCTTGGCTCCAAATGATCCTGACGTGCTCGCCAATTTAAGTGATATGTACGGAGCCCTGGGTGATCACTCGCAGGCCCTGAAATATGCTCGGCTGGCCCTGCAGAATGGTTACACGATCGACGACCTCCACCGCGACCCCGATATGCAACAGGTGCTCGCTGATCCCGAGTTCTTAGTTTCAGCTAAATCTCAATAAAGGAGAATGTCATGACAGCTGCAAAGAAGTCTGCGAAGAAAAAGGCCTCCAAAGCGGGGGCAAAGGCTGCCAAGCCCAAAATCCACAGAATGATGATTAAAGCGGACAATACCTTCAAGCCGAATCCGATAAAGATCAAGCCGGGCGAACTGCTCAGAATCGTACGTCCCGGAACAAAAGATGTGGACATTAAGGTCACGATTGATGTTGGTGAAGGTGGAGGAGGTGGTGGCCCCATCGTAATCCATTCGTGACAATTACGGACGTAGGAAGAGGAGCGTTGTGATCTCTATCGCCTTTCTCTGCTGTTGACGCAGCCGGGCTTAGGAGGATTTTGCTGACGTGGAAAGGTCGTTCAGAGGGTTGGCGAGAGTATCAACGAAACAATTCGTTTCGTTCCCAAACTGGCAGTGTTCTGAATCACGAAAAGCGATTGTCATGATCGGTTTTTCACGCTCAGGGGGACGCTCGCATCAGGTGTCGAAAAGCCTCTAAAATCGAGGGTAAAACGAAAGTACTATTACCCTAAAATGTGCAAATCTCAAAACTGGAAGGAACTCCCCTACTCTGGATTAGCAGTTATGTTAATACTCCGTGAATTGCATAACTGGTTACTACTCATGGATTTAAAGGTCAACAAAACGCCTCCCTGAAACCGACCGATCGGTCTTTGCTTTAAGAAATTGAGAAGCCGGTTTTCAATTCCACAAGCTTTTCCACAGGCAATCGGCCTCTTTTCGTGACCTCCGCAAGCCTAACTTCCTAAGGGACTTACCTATCCCTTTCTACAGTCAATCCTGTACTTGGGAAGTTACTCCTCGCCAGCGAGTCCACCCTCGGCCAGTGACTCAAATCGGGTGCTGTTTTTCAGGAATGCCATCCTGACCCTACCGATGGGGCCGTTTCTTTGTTTGGCAATAATGATCTCGGCTTTGCCCTGCAACTCAGGATCGTCCTGCTTGTAAACCTCTTCGCGAAAAATGAACATGACCAGATCGGCATCCTGCTCGATCGATCCTGACTCGCGCAAGTCGGCCAGCTGGGGGCGATGATCTCCACCGCGGGCTTCTGGAGCGCGGCTCAACTGCGACAGTGCAATCACCGGCACGCTCAACTCTTTCGCCAGCGCCTTCAGCCCGCGCGAGATTGCCGAAACTTCCTGCGTGCGGTTCTCGAAGCGCTTTCCGCCGCCCGACATCAACTGCAAATAATCGACGATGATCAAGTCGAGCCGGCCACCCTGCGCCTGCTTCAGCCGACGCGCCTTCGCCCGCATCTCACTCAGTGAAATGCCTGGCGTATCGTCGATGAAAATCGGAGCGTGCGCCAGTTGCTCCATCGCGCGCACGACTTTCTTCGTGTCGTCCTGCCACAACGATCCCGTGCGCATCTTGTGCGCATCCACCCGTGCCTGCGAACACAGCAAGCGCATCAGCAACGCCTCGCGCGACATTTCCAGCGAGAATACTCCCACCACTTGCTGATCTTCAATCGCCGCATTCTCTGCGATGTTCATCACGAATGCAGTCTTGCCCATCGAAGGCCGCGCCGCAATGATCACCAGATCAGAACGCTGCAGTCCCGAAGTCATCTCATCCAGATCGGTGTAATGCGTCGCCAACCCCGTAATGCGCTGGCCGCGTTGCAGCAAGGCATCGACCGAGCCAAACGACTCGCGGACGATCTCCTGCACGCCCATGAACCCGCGCCCAATGCGCTTCTCCGACAGCTGAAAGATCGCGGCCTCGGCATCGCTGAGCACGTCCTCCGCCGCATCTCCCTGGTCCGATGCCCGCGCAATCGCCGTACTCGCTGCAGAAATCAGCCCGCGCAGCAGCGCCTTATCGCGCACGATCTTGACGTAGTGTTCAATGCTCGGACGATCGGGCACGCCATCGACCAGGCTCGACACGTACGCCACATCCCCGATCGGCTGCAGATCCTTGTTCCGATCGAGCTCTTCGATCAGCGTGATCATGTCGATCGGGCGCGACGACTCCGCCAGATCCACCATCCGCGAGTAAATCCGCCGGTGCGAATCCAGCGAGAAATCCTCAATCCGCAAATGTTCCGCAGCCTGGTTGTAGGCAAAGTTGTCGAGCAGGATCGCGCCCAGAATCGAGCGCTCCGCCTCTACGTTGGCGGGAAGTGTGCTGATCGCGTAATCGGAAGTGGCCAAGGATTTCTCTTTCAGGAGATTTTGCGGTAGTGCAGAACGAACACTACCTGCAATCCCCTTGTGAATGCGACGCGCCTCCTCTGGAAAACTCTCACCAATTCAAAAAAAGTTGGCGAGGCCGCGCACGCTTCGAGTGTAGGCGAACAAACAACGAAGATCAAGCCCGACGCGAAGGAGCGAGGAACGCTCCCAAAAATCAAATGCGGTCCAGGCCAGCCACCCGGACCGCATTCGTACGTGGATTCCTGCTCCAGCTTGTCACCGCGTGGCGGCGGAATGACCGCTTCGGCCCGACAACACTTCCAAGAAGTGCCGCATTTGCCAAAGCCAGTTGCCGGCTTGTGATCGTGCGATCACCAACCTGCAACTGCTGCGGTGGCCAGCGGTCCTTCCCGGCTCCGAGGAGCTGGGTGGGGGAGGAGGCCGCTATGCCCGGGCAACCAGTCGCACTTGCGCGCGTTTTCTGGAATCCCCCGGTGATTCACCCTCGAGAATCACCGGCTGCCGCTGGCTCTGCCACAATCATTCGGCAAGCTCAGGAAATCTCACGTTTCGCTGAACCCACTCTCCTGCAGTTTGTTGCGTCTCGCAACAGAAAAACCTTGCCTCGTTGTGCAGAAGCTGTGGACGATGTGACTTCCCTGTGGAAGCCAGAGGAAAACTGAGAATGCAATTTTCTTCACTCCAAGCGCCAGCCTGCCCTTTCAATAGCTTACACGCCGTACAACTATTGGAGGGCTCCTCACGATCCCCAGGTGTTGCCCCAAGATCAATGGAACCAAACAGAGTGAAACATTTTTCACTGCGAAGCGCTTTGCAACCACGTGCTTTCTGCAGAACATTTCTCGACTATTTCTTGACAATCGTGCGACAATCACCCCCTTTGTCGTCTGCTATAAAACTCAACACTGGCGCAGCATCCAGCCAGAAGAGCTAGGGGCGTTCATGATTTCCATTCGATCGTATTTTGCGCGGCCGCTTGCCGCAATTGTCGTTCTTGAGATTCTGGCAGCCGTCAGTTTCGCGGCCACCGCATCCGTTTCTCTTTCGCCAAATTTCGGACCACCTACGACTCGCACTACCGCCACGGGCTCCGGCTTCTCCTCCGGAGAAAGCGTGACTCTGACTTTCGACTCCGCGACTCTGGGCCACGCGACTGCCGACAGCTCAGGCAATTTCAGCTTGGGTCTGACCGTAGCCAAGTCCGCGCAGCCCGGATCCCACGCTGTGCAGGCCACCGGAAAGACCAGCGGCCTCACCGCCTCCACCAAGTTCCTGGTCCGGACCGACTGGACTTCGTTCAAGGACTCGCCGACGCACCTCGGCTTCAACGCGCTGGAAAACACAATTAGCAAGAACAACGCGACGAGTCTCACCCTGGCGTGGCAAGGACAGATGGGCGACCTGGTCGACTTCTCCTCGCCCGCAGTCGTGGATGGCATCGTCTACGTCGGATCATTCGACGGCAAGCTCTACGCCTTCAATGCCAACGGTTGCGCTCCGGCGACGGTGTGCCAACCACTCTGGAGCGGCGCCACCGGCAACGACATCACTTCCTCGCCTGCCGTCACCAACGGCACCGTATTCATTGGCTCCGCCGATCACAAGCTCTACGCCTTCGCCGCCAAGGGATGCGGTAAATCCACCTGCCCGCCTCTCTGGAAGGGAGCTACAGGCGGGGCTATCCTCGACAGTTCTCCGGTGGTTGTCAACGGCGTTGTCTACGTGGGAGACTTCGACAACAAACTCTACGCCTTCAAAGCCGCTGGTTGTGGAGTCGCCGTTTGCAGCCCGCTGTGGACCGGCGCCACGGGAGATCACATCACCTCCTCCCCAGCCGTCGACAACGGCATTGTTTACATCGGTTCGCAGGACGGCAATCTCTACGCCTTCACCGCCGCCGGATGCGGCGCCGGCACTTGCTCTCCGCTGTGGACCGCGCGCGCCGGTAGCTCCATCGTGGATTCCAGCCCCGTAATCTCGGGTGGCGTGGCCTACATCGGTTCATTCGACGGTGGTTTGTTTGCGTTTAACTCTGCCGGATGCGGCCAATCCACTTGCCAGCCGCTGTGGACCGGCTCGACCGGGCCGTTCATCTCATCGTCTCCGTCCGTGGCCAATGGAGTGGTCTATGTGGGAGACGGCGACTCCATTTTCTATGCCTTCCGAGCGGCGGGATGCGGCGCTTCTACTTGCCTTCCTCTTTGGACCGGAGATGCCGTGGGCGCGCAAGCCGCCATCATTTCGTCTCCAACGGTTGCGAACGGATTGGTTTATGTCGGCGAGAACAATGGCATGGTGATGGTCTTCAACGCCAGCGGATGCGTCACCGCGTTCTGCCATCCCATCACTCAACTGCTGGTGAACAACGAGCAGATCGTTTCGTCGTCACCAACCGTCGTGAACGGCACAGTCTATGTCGGCTCCGCCGATCAAAACCAGGAACCTATCGGCCGGCTGTATGTATACAAACTCTCGCACTAAAGATGCCCGTGTGGAACGGACGCATTCGTCCGTCCCCGCGAAGGCCTGCCCTGAGCGCAGTTCGAAGGGGCGAAGCCCCGAGCGCCGCGGGTGCCCCATTCTTGCCGCGCTCTTTGCGGCGAAAGTGGGTGTTCCGACACGCTGAAACCGGGCCAGCTCTATCCGCCGATCTTCCGTGGACTCACGTTTCCCCGTTCCATGTAACGCAGGAAAGATTTCGCAGCCGCCTCCATCCTTCCCACCGCGCTCGACGCTTGCGCCACGCCAGATTCCACCGCCGGAGTCTCTTCGCTGCTGTCAGCGGCCTCACCGATCTCTGAAGCTTTCCGCAAAAGGCTCCACGCCTCCCGGTACTTCTCGTACTTCGCTTCCGACCCCAGCCCCGTCGTACACAACGAAATCGACTTCAACCCGCGAATCTCTTTCTCGGGAATGATGTACCACGCATCTTCCCGGATCACATACGCCGCCACAAAGTCGAACGATCCCGGCGGATACGGCTTATGACTGCTGCACACCGAGCAGTTATAGCCTTCGCCACTCTCCAGCCTCGCGATCGTGCATTTCACTTGCACCGCCACAAACTTCCCCGGACGCCCCACTACGCAGTCATAACTGCACGAGTCTCCCCATGGCTTGCTCGCAGCCAATCCCCGCTCGCCCGCCCGCACCAGAAACATCGACTCCGCCCACTCTCCCCGCTTCTTCTTGTCCTTGATAATTTTCGGCTTCCGCCTTTTCACGCCCGCCAAACCGTCCTCCTCTTCAACCTCGCCCGCTCTTCGTCGCAGTCATTGCGGCGATCCACAATTCGCCAATGCGGCCTAATCTTCTAATTCGACAGAAATGAAAAGTCGAAAGCAAGAAAAATGACGGAAGAAGGCAGCGGCGATTCCTGGAATGGGAAAGCACCACGCAAATGCGCTAGGGTCTCAGCTCGCAAAGATGCCGTGTGGGGACAGCCGCCTTCGGCCGTCGCTCGAGCGCAGCTCGAAAGTCTCTGCTTGTGTCTCGTGAATCACGTGGAAGAGCGGCCCTTCCAGGGCCGCGTAAGGCCCCTGAAATCAGCCCGGGCTTTAGCCCTAAGGGTCGGGCTTTCGATGCACGCCATCCCCCTGGTCGTTCCATCCCCACCCCTTGTCATCTGACGCTCCGTCGTTTGGCGCCGAAGAGCCTGCCCTGAGCTTATCGAAGGGGCCTATGTACTCTCCCGGCAGCGCCGACTGTCCCGACAACTCCATAGATCCTTCGGTCCGCACAAAACGCGGATCTCAGGATGACAGAAAGATGACAAAGAAAAGGCACGCCCGAAGCCGTGCCCTTGAGCAAAAGTCCCTCTCCGTGCCTCTGTGTCTCCGTGGTGAAAGCTCTCAGTCCCGCTCTCCCAAAGGAATCGTCCCGCAGATGCTGGTCCCCTTGGGGCCTGACTGAATTTTCAAGGTTCCGCCGAACTGCCGCACTCTTTCCTCCATGCCCCGTACTCCGACTCCAAGCTGAGCCGTCGCTAAGGCGCGTTGCCGCTCCGCAGAAATTCCTTTGCCTTGGTCAACAATCTCGAACTCGACCAGGCGCGAGGATTGGGTAAGGCGAATTTTCGCCGTTGGGCTGTCAGAATGGCGATGCACGTTGGTCAGACTTTCTTGGATAACTCGAAAAATGACGAGTTCCAGTGGCTTTGAAAGCCTGGCGGAATCTTCCGGCAATTCCAGCTCGACCTCAATTCCGCTTCGTTGGGAAAAACCTTCGACAAACCATTGCAATGCCGACACCAGCCCAACTTCGTCGAGAAGCGGCGGATGCAGAAGGTATGACAGCGTCCGGATCTCTTTCGACAAATCATCCGAGAGCGCCTGGCTCTGGGTCACCAGATTGACGACGGCTGGGTCTTGGCCTTTCAAGCGATCGAGCATCGCCGAAAGATTCAGCCCGAGCGCGACCAGGGTCTGACCGGCGTGGTCGTGGAGTTCGCGAGCCATGTGACGACGTTCTTCATCCTGCGTTCGCAGTAAACGCCCTGTTAGTTCGCGCAAGCTGGTTTCCGCGCGCTTGCGCTCTGCAACCTCACCTTCGAGGGCCGCGGTCCGCTCCGCAACTTTCTTTTCCAGTTCCTCATTGGCTTTTCGCAGGGCTTGCTGCGCGGCCTTGAGAGGAGTGAGGTCGGTTACGAATGCCGCGATCTCAGGATCGCCACCGGCGAAATCGATGGCCGCGGCACCCACCAGGATTGGCATACGGCGTCCACTTCGCGCGATGTAGGCCTTTTCATATACGTCACAGCGTCCGCGCTCGCGAATCTGCTGCACGGCGCGCGCGTCGGCCTCCGCATACTCAGGAGGAGTCAGCACGTCCCAGCGAACTTTTCCTGCTGCCACGTCCGCTTCTGTGTATCCCAGAGTCATCAGGAACGCGGGATTCACGTACCTGAGTTTGCCGCTAAGGTCGCCGATCACCGTGCCAAACGGGTTGGCTTCGGCCAAGCGGCTGAATCGTTCCGCAGCCTCGGCCACTTCAAGCCGGTGAACTTCGCTCTGCAACAATCCGGCGATGCGGGCGCCCACCAATCGAAGAAATGTCTGGTAGCTGTGGTCGAAAGGCAACCGCGGACTCAAGCCAAACACGAGCGCCGCCTGAGTCGTCGACCGCGCAAGTTTCAGCGGCAAAACGTATGCCTGGGTCAAAGGCTCGGGCCAGGGCGCGATCGCCAAATCGCCAAACCGCGCCCGCAGGTCCGCCACGACCACAGGAGCATGGGAACGCACTGCCTTCGCCAGCGGCCAGTGCTCCGGACTCGAGAGAGCGATCTCTGGGGCTGTACTCACCGCATGCAACACCTTGCCCTTATCTAGTAAGTAAAGAGAGGCGAACGGTAGATCTGCGGGATCTCCACCAAGTTTGCGAACAACATTCTTTGCGAGAGTCAGCAGCGGTTCGGAGTTTGTGACCTGTTCTTCGGGCGAGGGATCGACCGTGATCGCGAGCAGAGCGCGCAACCGCCGTTCACTCAAGACCTGTTCGGTGGTCTCGCTGCATACGACAAGGGTTCCCTGAACACTGCCATCCTTGTCGCGCACCGGGCTATAGCCGTAGGTCCAAAACACTTCTTCTGGTTTTCCATTGCGATTGATGGGTACAAGCTGGTTGTTGTTCCAGCTAGACTGTCCCTGGTGCATTACAGCTTCGATTTGTGGACCGATGATGGGCCAGATTTCGGGCCAGCAGTCGACACCGCGTTGTCCCAGGGCGGACGGGTGCTTGTCCGCACGAATACTAGGGCGGTATCCGTCGTTGTAGAACTGAATGAGATCGGGTCCCCACCACAAAAACATGGGATGGCGCGAGGCGAGCAGCAAGTTCACCGTGGTCACAAGAGTGTCGGACCACTTTTCGACCGGACCCACGGGAGTCGCTGCCCAATCAAACGCCCGCGTGAGTTCGGCCATTTCCCCGGTGCCGATGATTCGAGCCGATGCAGCCGTCTTCTTCGCGGTCAGGAGATGGATGTCCTTCTTGGATCTTCGCGCAGACGAAGATGCTTTCAAGCCAGATCGCCCCATGATTGGGAATCACTCTCGTGCTTTATCTAAAGGAAGGCGGGGCGGACATCAAGTCCGCCCCAGCAACACTTGGTTTCGAATCTACTCCCGAACTTAGTCTCGAACTCCATCCATAAACGCCCGCAACTTCCGCGACCTCGACGGATGCCGTAGCTTCCGCAGCGCCTTGGCTTCGATCTGGCGGATCCGTTCGCGGGTGACGGCGAACGACTGCCCGACTTCTTCCAGGGTGTGCTCGCTGCCATCTTCGAGGCCGAAGCGCATCTTGATGACTTTTTCTTCGCGCGGAGTCAGCGTGCGCAGGACCTGTCCGGTCTGGTCCTTCAAGTTCACATTGATCACCGCCTCGGCCGGCGAAACCACGCCGCGGTCTTCGATGAAGTCGCCGAGATGCGAATCTTCCTCTTCCCCGATTGGCGTTTCGAGGGAGATCGGTTCCTGCGCGATCTTGAGCACCTTGCGCACTTTCGCCACTGGAATATCCATGCGCTTGGCAATTTCTTCCGACGTAGGTTCGCGCCCCAGTTCCTGCACCAGCTGCCGCGAGGTGCGGATCAGCTTGTTGATGGTTTCGATCATGTGCACTGGGATACGGATCGTACGTGCCTGGTCGGCAATCGCGCGGGTAATAGCCTGCCGAATCCACCACGTGGCATAGGTTGAAAATTTGTAGCCACGGCGGTATTCGAATTTGTCGACGGCCTTCATCAGTCCGATGTTGCCTTCCTGAATCAGGTCGAGAAACTGCAATCCGCGGTTGGTGTACTTCTTGGCAATCGAAACCACAAGACGCAAGTTGGCCTCAATCAGCTCGCGCTTGGCCTGCTCCGCGTCCATGTCGCCCTGGATGATCTCGCGCTGCGTGCGCTTGAGCTCCTGAAACGACACCCCGGTTTCGAGTTCCAGCTTTTCAACTTCGCCGCGAAGCGCGCGCGCCTGCCGCCGGTATTCTTTCTTCTGCTCTTCACTGCGAGTGGCGTCGGCCTTGCGTTCGAGATTCTGCGTCTGCCGGTCGAGCGAACGCATGCCGTCGACGGTCTTGTTCAGGCGTTCGATCAGCCGCTTGCGCTCGTTGTTCGTAAAGCCCAACTTGCGCACTGCCTTCGATACCGCAACCACTCCCCGAGCCAGCTTGCGCCGGGCCCGGCGATGATCCTTCGGCTTCTTTGTCTTCGAAACTTCCAGGTACTTCTCTTCGAGCAACGCGGCCTTTTTGTACAGCTTGGCCATGTCGTCGATCTTGCCCGTGAACTCGTTCAGGCGATTCTGCAGAATCTCGTCGGTGATCTCCTCTTCATCGAAGGTCACCACTTCCTTGATCGAGCGCACGCCTTTCTTGAGGTCCTCGCCCATGGCCAGCAATTCGCGGATCACAATGGGCGACCGCGACAGCGCCTTGAGCACGCGCAGTTGACCGCGCTCAATGCGCTTGGCGATTTCCACTTCGCCTTCCCGCGTGAGCAGCGGCACAGTTCCCATCTCGCGCAGATACATGCGGACAGGATCGTTAGTTTTTTCCAGGGCTCCGGGGGTCAGGTCGAGTTCAACGTCCTCGCCTTCCTCGGATTCATCGAATTTTTTATCGAGCGCCGCCGAAGGGAGCTTGGGCCCTTCCAGCACATCGATGCCTTGCGTACCAATAGTAGTCAGCAGATCGTCAAGGTCTTCCGGACTATGCACATCATGCGGTATGAGGTCGTTGACCTGGTCATAGGTGAGATATCCCTTTTCTTTGCCTGTGTCGATCAGCTTTTTGATATCGTCGAACTTGTCGTCTAGAGCCAAAAGGTGTGTCCTCAAAACTACTTAGTTCCGCTCCACAGGAGCGTGTGATACAGTTCCTAAAAAGGTGGGAATGTGGGTACTGCGGGGTCCTGCATCTCGCACAAACTTTTAGATTTTAGCACATAAGTGCTGTGCGGTCTATCGGTTGCCCGCTTCATTCCCCAGCGCTAGCCGCTATCTTCAATTCTCTTAAATACTTAGATGGCTGACAGCGCTTTTTTGTTTCACGCTGTTTTCTGCTTGGCCGGGTTTTTCAGGCCATCCCCGGCCAGGCTCGGATCTCTTAGCGCGCGGCTAATGCGCTCCAATTCTGTCAACAATTCGCGCAAGCGGTCTTTGTTGCCGGCGAGGCCGGGCTTCTTCAGGTCTTGCTGCACTTCTTCCTGACGCCGGCGCAAGTGAATGCGGCGCAGGGCGCGGACGGCGGCTTCGAGCACCTCTGCCGTGAGTTCTTCATCCTCCTTCAGAAGAATTAGAGCCAGCAGGCGGCGATCGCTCTCCGTCGCCGGTACTTCAAGAACATCGGCAAAATCGCGGCCTACGTTGAGAAGAGATTCGGCGAGCGATTCAGTTGCGAGGCCGCGATGCAGAGACTCGTTCTGCAGGACGAATTGCGCCTGGCGGGCGGGATCGAATTCCTCTTCGGCGCCGTCGCGGGCGGAGAGATGTTCCTCGTTGGGCTGCATCTGGCGGGCCGAGGCGAGGGCGCGGATTAAAACCTTTTCCGCGTCGGTGACCTGCGCTTCCGCGGGGGCTTTGACGGCGGAGGTAGCGCGTGTGCTGGCGGCGTGGCGCAGCTCCTGGCGCAGGACGGCAGAGTCGATGCCTAGTTTCTGCGAGATCTCATGGGCGAGTTCGTCGCGGACGATGCGACTGGGGACGCGCTGGATGTGGGGCAACAGGTGGTTCAGGGCCTTCACCTTGCCCTCTGCACTGCGTACGGGGAACTGCGTGCGGGCGCGCTCGATCAGGTAATCGAAATATTTCTGCGAATGCTTGAGCGCTTCTCCATAGGCTTCACGGCCTTTGCGCCGGATGTAGAGATCGGGATCGAATCCCGGCTCGAGGGTGAGCACTTTGATGGTGAACTCTTCTTCGACGAGCAGGCCCAAGGTGCGTTCGGTCGCTTTCGCTCCGGCGGTGTCGGGATCAAAATTCACGACAGCATTCTTGCTGAAGCGGCCGAGCAGTTTGGCTTGCAGCTCGGTGAAGGCGGTGCCAGAACTGGCGATCACGTTGTGGAATCCGGCGGCGTAGACGGAGATGCAGTCCATCTGCCCCTCGACGAGGATTGCGTAGTCGAACTTCTTGATCCATTCTTTGGCTAGGTCCAGATTGAAGAGGACCTTGCTCTTGGAGTAGATCGGCGTCTCGGGCGAGTTCAAATATTTCGGGCCGGATTTTTCGTCGGCGGCGAGGGTACGTCCGGTGAAGGCGATGACTTTGCCCGCTTCGCTGGAGATGGGGAACATGACGCGGTTGCGGAACTTGGAGTACATGGAGGCGGCTTCCGGCTTTCGGCTTCCGGCTTCCGGAATGTCAACTGCGGCGCCCTGTCCGTCCAAAGTGCGGACGGACAAGGACGGGGCACCCGCCGACCCAAGGTCCCTCGACTCCGCTCGGGATGACAATGTTGAGGGGGCAACTTCTTTCCAGGAGAATAGGCCGCTCTCGCGGAGGACTTCTTCTGTGAATTCTTCTTTCAGGCGATCGCGGATGAGGAATCCGGAATCGGGGGCGTAGCCGATGCGGAAGCGCGAGATCAGTTCCTGATCGAGGCCGCGGCCCGTCAGGTATTCGCGGGCGCGGGCGCCTTCGGGGCGGCGCAGGCACTCTTGAAAGAAGGCTACTGCGCGCTCGTGGACGTCGAGGATCTGTCCGCGCAGGCGGGCTTCTTTGGCTTCGCCGGGCGTGGAGTAACTCGCTTTGGGTAGAGGGATGCCTAACTTCTGGGCGACCATGCGGACGGATTCGGGGAAGGTGATGTTTTCAATCTTCTGGATGAAGCTGAAGACGTCGCCGGAGACGCCGCATCCGAAGCAATGATAGAACTGGCGCGTGGCGTGGACGGAGAACGACGGAGTCTTCTCGCCGTGGAAGGGGCAAAGGCCAGAGTAATTTTGCGCGCCGGCCTTCTTCAGCTTGACGTAGTCGCCGATGATGCGGACGATGTCCGCCTGCTGCTTGACCGTGTACGCGAAATCGCCGGGGTTGGCCATGTGGGGACGGAGCTCTCCTAGAGAATTGTCAGGGAAAAGACGGCCGAATGAAATATACCGGAGGGGGATTTGTGTGGAGAAGCTGTGGATACGACACCTATTTCGTGGAGAAAGGAGGAAAAATGGTCCTGCTCTCGAAGTACCCTAATTTTGCACGGTGTCTCGGATTCTGCTGAACCGGCACCAGCGTACAACCGGACGCGGCGGCTTGAGGGTAGGGATGCTTCGGCTGCGGGGGATCGGCTTGGCCGATCCTCCTTCGCTCAGCATGACAGAGTAATCGACTAGTGACTAAAGCGTTGCGCTGCCACCTGGGTCTCGCTACTTTTCTTCATCCATGGATACCAGTCCTTCGCCAGGTCCAACCATTGGGGATTTCTTGACTCGATCAATGCAATTTTCTTTTTCCTGCTCCATCCTTTTAGTTGTTTCTCACGCCCGATTGCCTTGTGTACGTCGTCGAAGGACGCCCAGTAGAGGAGGCGCTCTACGTCGTAGCGGTTGGTGAAGCCCTCCATCTGATGGAATTTGTGCTGGAAGACGCGCCGGTGCAGATTGCCGGTAAAACCGATGTAGAGCGTGCCTGAGGAGCTGCCCATAATGTAGACGCAGTAGCTTCGCCGCTCGCGAGTCATAAGTTCGGGGTAGGGATGCTTCGACTGCGGAGGATCGGCTTGTGGCCGATCCTCCTTCGCTCAGCATGACAGGATCTGGTGTTTGACAGTGTGTGGCAGTGACATTGATCACATGCAGGACGCAGTCGGACCGAAATGGAACTTGGGGCCGGTATCCGATTACAAGTGAGACCCAGCGGACAGGGTGCCTCAGAAAACACCAAGATCGGTGCAGTATCCGGCTGCTCTCGGAGAGTCAGGTGAGGGTAGGGATGCTTCGACTGCGGAGGATCGGCTTGCGGCCGATCCTCCTTCGCTCAGCATGACATTGGTCTTTTTTGATGTGATGGTTCGAGGTGTCGCCCTATACGTTCAACTCGACGAGCGTTGCTCCGCCGCCGCCTTCGTTTTGGGGGGCTTCGGTGACGGAGGCTACGTGGGGATGGTGCTGGAGCATTTGTCTTAGGGCTTTGCGGAGGATGCCCATGCCGCTGCCGTGAACGATGCGGACTCGGGGGAGCCCGGCAAGGAAGGCCTGGTCGACGAATCTCTCGACTTTCGGCGAGGCTTCGTCGACGGTTTGGCCAATTACATTGATCTCGCTGGGGACGTTCGCATCCTCGTTTTCGAGCGACACAGAGATTCCGCGCGCGCGGGCTGCTTTCACCGGAGTGCCAGCCGATTGCCCCTGCGCGCTGGCCAACACTTCGGCGATGTCGTCGCGGGCGATCTTCATCTTCATGACGCCCATCTGGACTTCAAAGTGGTTGTCATCGACCCTGCGCACAACCTGTGCCGAGCGCCCAGTCGACTTCAGCTTTACGGTATCACCTTCGGAAACGTGTTTGACGACCTGCGGCTGGGCATGGGGATCGCCGTGATCGGCTCCGGTGGAATGGGCGACCACCGTGGAATTGAACTGCTCGCTGAACTCGCGGCGCATCTTCGCGATCCGGCGCTCCGCTTCTTTGGAAAGCTTTTGCGCGGCGGCGCGTTCCTGGACGGCGTTGACGGCCTCGCGCGCGTGATATTCGAAATCGCGAAGGATGCTTTCCAATTTCTTCTCCATCTCGCGGATTTTGACTTGCTGTTCTTTGCGTCCTTCGGCGGCGAGGTGCGCCTTCTCCTTCTCAAGCTCCTGCTCCCTTGTCTTCAGACGCAGGCGGTCGTTTTCGGCTTCGCGCAGGTCGGCGTGCAGTTTGTCGAGGAATTGTCCAACGTCGCGGGCCTGGGTGCCGAGACGCGAGCGGGCGATGTCGATGATGGCGGGATTGAGGCCCAGGCGGCGCGCGATGTTGATGCCGGCCGATGCTCCGGGCACACCCACTTTCAGTTCGTAGGTGGGCTGGAGCGTGGCTTCGTCGAATCCGACTGACGCGTTCAGGACGCCGGGAGTGTTTGCGGCGTAGACCTTGAGAGATGTGTGGTGGGTGGAGATGATCGTCATGCACCCGATGCTGCCAAAGTGGCTGGCGATGGCGACAGCGAGAGCGGCTCCTTCCTCCGGGTCGGTGGCCGAGCCTAGTTCGTCGAGCAGGACCAGTGAGTCGCCGGTTGCGGTGCGGGAGATGAGATCGATATTGGTAACGTGGGCAGAGAACGTGGAGAGATTTTGCTCGATGGACTGGTAGTCGCCGATATCCGCCAGGACGGCGTCGAATACGGGGAGTTCGGCGCGATCGGCGGGGACCGGGAGGCCAGACTGGGCCATCAACGCAAGCAGGCCGACGGTCTTGAGGGTGACGGTTTTGCCTCCGGTGTTGGGGCCAGTGATGATGAGCTGGCGGCGGTCGGCTTCGAGTTCGACGGGGACGGGGACGACCTCGATACCCTTGGCCTTCAGATTTCGTTCCAGTAATGGATGCCTGGCATTGTGCAGTAGGAGGCTAGCGCTGCTCGCCCCGGACCCTTCGACTTCGCTCAGGGCAGGCTTCCGAATGCGTCCGTCGCTACACGGGCCTTGGCCAGACAAGGTAACCGCTACGCAGTTGTAGTCTTCGGCGAATCTTGCTTTCGCGAATTGGAGTTCCAGTTCGGCCAGGGCATCGACGGCTGCGAGAATCTCTTCGGAGCGCGCACCGATTCGCTGCGTCATCTCGAGGAGGATGCGATGGATCTCGGCGAGCTCTTCCTCCAACAGGCGGACTAATTCATTGTTCTGTTCGATCGTTTCGAGAGGTTCGACAAATACCGTCTGGCCGCTGGAACTGGCGCCGTGGACCACGCCCTGCACGCGGCGTTTCTGCTCGACTTTTACGGGGATGACGAAGCGCTCGCCGCGGATGGTGACAAGTTCGTCCTGCACCGTGCCGCCTTCGGATAAGCGACGCAAATATCCGCGCAGAGATTCCTGGATGGAGCGGCGCTGTTTCTCGATCTCGCGGCGAATGCGAGCGAGTTCGGGAGAGGCCTTGTCTTCCAGCGTTCCATCGGGCTGGATCTTGTTGCGGAAGAAACGGAGGAATTCGGTGAAGTCGATGATCTGGCTGGAGAGAGCGCGAACTCCGCTCCAGTCGGAGCGCATGCTGGCGGGAGGATGGAGCACGATCTCGCGCCATTCCGCGGCACGATCGACGACCAGAATCACGTCACGGATTTCGGTGGTTTCGAGAGTGGCGCCCGTAATGCGCGCTTCCTTCACGAGCAGATCAATGTCGATGAGTCCGGAAAAATCGAAACGTCCACCGACTCGGCGGAACTCTCGAATCTCCTGAGCGAGCGACTGTTGGTTTTCGATCCAGTCGCGGTCGGTGGAAGGGGCGAGCGCAGCAATGAGTTCTTGTCCGAGGGGCGAGGAGGCGTATCCGCGCAGGAGTTCGCGCAAGGAATCGAACTCGAGCACGCGCGCCGAACTGTGGGTGAGTTCACTGGCCATCGCAAATTAATGGTAGCAGGAGCGGAGTGGACTGATGGAAAAGGGAGAAACGCAAGCAGGAGACGAGCGTTCAGTCGGCGCCGGCGCCGGCAACCTGCGCGGCGGGTTCAGTGACTGCCGGAATTCGGATGACGAAGAGTGCGCCGCCTTCGGGCTTGTTTTGGCAGGTGATGAGTCCGTTGTGATCGCGGATAACGCCATAGACAGCGCTAAGACCGAGGCCGGTGCCTTTGCCGACGGGCTTGGTGGTGTAGAAGGGATCGAAAACGCGCAAGGGATCGCGAATGCCGGGCCCGGTATCTGAAAATTGGAGAACGACTTCCGCGGCCTGCGGTTCCCCGGTGATTTGAAGAGTTCCACCGCCAGCCTCTTCGAGAGCGTCCATGGCGTTCTCGATGATTTCAACAAAGGATTGGAAAAGCTGGTTCGCATTTCCTTGCACGCGCGGAAAATCAGGGGGGATGGAGAGTTCGACCCGAATCTTGCCACCGGGACGGCGCAATTCGAGCATCTGGATGGAACGTTGCAGCAACATGTGGAGATCGACCAAGATTTTTTCGTCGGTCGACTGCTGGGCGAATCGCAGCAAGTCAGTAACGAGATCGCGGGTACGGCGAGCCTGATTCACGATCTTGCGCACAAGACTATTTTGTTCGTCGGTGAGATGTTCCTTGGCCCAGAGCTGTTCGGAATAACTCATGACGGCAGTGAGGGGATGGTTGATCTCATTGGCGGCACCTGCGACGAGAGTGCCCAGGGAGGCCAGTTTTTCTTTCTGGACAAGTTGACTCTGCAGGCGCTTCTGGCTCTCGTACCCGCGGCGGGATTCCTGCAGCAGGGCCATGAGTGCCTGGTCCTGGAAAAATTGGCGCAGGAATACGAACGCCCCCAAGACCAACATTGCAGCCAAGACGGTGAAGACTCGGAAGATTCGTGAGGGAGCAGGAGATTGGTCCGCCAAGACGGCCCACACGCCCAGCATAGGAAGCGACAGGAGAGCCAGCATGGCGAGGCGAGGGAGGACCTTCCGCCATTGCGGATGCAAGTTGAATTCGCGGGTTTGCAGGTTCCAATCGCGCGCCGACAATGCCGTGGCCGCCATCCAGGCAACCGTGAAGATCAGAGGAATGTCATAGAGGCTGCCCGAATAGTAAACGTTGCTGGCGACGGCCCGATCAAGCAACTGCGAGCCCACAGCATAGATCGCGCCCACGGCGAGAAAGTGAAGGTAGACGCGACGCCATCCGCCAGAGCTGGTCCAGGCCGCGAGACCGAGAACCGCAAGAAACAAAATGTTTTGCACCAGGTAGAGATTGTCGTAGTAGGCATCGTAAAGACGGACGTTCAGCGCTACGTACTGGTGCGGGAAGACAATGAAAGCGTAGAGAAAAATCCACCATCCCAGCAACATCAAGAAATTGAGCAAACTGAGATGAAGACGACCTTCGCGCTTGATTAGATCGGGCCGCCATACCACGGCGGCGATGAAGGGCACGGCGTGAAAGAAAAGAATGATGTCAAAGAAACAGGGATCGGGGAGCGGGCGATGAAGGACGACGTCATAGAAAATCCAGGCAGCCTGATTGATGGACCAGAGGGTGAATCCTAAGGTGAGCATCGCCCAGAAACTGCGTTCCTGGTCAGGGCGGCGGAGAGCGTTGGCCGCTGCAATGACCGCAGCTGCAAGCATGGTGAAAAAGCCGGCAAAATCCGCGAAGGCTGCGAGGCCAAGGCCGGGGTGAGCGGACAGCGACACCACGGCGTAGGTCAGAGTAATCCCGGCCGCTGCGATAAACCAACGGTGACGCTGAAACGGACTCATCCGACCCCATTCTATGAGAGTCAAACTGGGATTCCGAGGACCGTATGGGAGCCTGGAGGTTACTTTCGTTACACCTCCGGAGAGATGTTCTAGAATCGAGGTGGCTGGGCACAGATTGCCCTTGGCCCTGGTGACCTGCTATGGCATTCCCCGTGACCCGACTTCGCCGGCTGCGCCGGACTGCAGAACTGCGCAACCTGGTATGTGAAACCCGCCTGACTCCGGATGCGTTCGTGTACCCGATGTTCGTGTGTCCGGGGGAAGGCGTGCGCAAGGCCGTGCGCTCGATGCCGGGCGTGTTCAATTTGTCGGTGGACGAAGCGGTGAAAGAGGCGCAGGAGGTGCATTCGCTGGGCGTGCCGTCGGTGATTCTGTTCGGGCTACCCGATAAGAAGGACGAAGTCGCGACCGGGGCGTGGGCCGAGGATGGCATTGTGCAGCAAGCGGCGCGCGCCATCAAGCGGGAAGTGCCGGGGCTGTTGCTGATGGGCGACGTTTGCTTGTGCGAATACATGTCGCACGGGCACTGCGGGATTGTGAAGGCGGCACCGCAATCGCTGGGAGCGGCAGCGATCGAGGTGATGAATCCGACGCGAGGAGTGGCGGTAGAGAATCCCGAGGAGAAAGAGAAGGCGATTGAGGCATTGACCGCCGTTGCGGCGCGGGCAGCCCAGTCGAGTTACGAGATTGTGAATGATGCTTCTCTGGAATTGCTGGCGCGAACTTCGGTGTCGTTGACCAGGGCGGGGATCGATATCATCGCGCCATCGGACATGATGGACGGGCGGGTGGCGGCGATTCGGCGGGCATTGGATGAGGCGGGATTTATCAATACGCCGGTGCTGTCGTATGCGGCGAAGTTTGCGTCGGGATACTATGGGCCGTTTCGGGAGGCGGCGGACTCGGCACCGCAGTTTGGCGACCGACGGTCGTATCAGATGGATGGCGCGAATATCCGCGAGGCCATGCGCGAGATCGAGGCGGATGTGGAAGAGGGCGCGGACATGATCATGGTGAAGCCCGCGATGCCTTATCTTGATGTGATTGCGGCGGCGCGGGAGCGCTTTGAGTTGCCGCTGGCGGCGTATCAAGTGTCGGGCGAATACGCGATGATTGAGGCGGCGGCGCAGAATGGATGGATCGAGCGAGAGCGCGTCATGATGGAATCGCTGCTGAGTATACGGCGGGCGGGCGCCAGTATCATTCTTACTTATTATGCGAAGGATGCGGCGAAGTTGCTGGGGTAATCCGCGGACGGTCTATTTCTTTAGGTCTGCAGTCCAGTTTGTGACCAGCACCAGCGGGGTTGGAACGCTTTCGGGGAAGGTGCTGAAGATGATGCGCTGGCCATCGGGCGTGATCTCGTAGGGATTGCCGAGCGGAGTGATGTAGCCGATCTGGAAAAGATTCTGTACGGGATCCGACTCAAATTCTGCACTTTTGGGGTTCACGGCAGCGGCGTGCATCGTGCCATCCCTACCTACGTACCAGATTTCTTTGCTGTCTCCGCGCCAGGCGGGGAAGGTGCCGCCATTTTGAGATACCTGCCAACGGCCCTGTCCGCTGGGGAAGTGGGTGACGTAGACCTCTTCGCGGCCGGACTCGGTCGAGCTGTAAGCCAGCCAGCGGCCGTCGGGGGAGAGGCGGTGCTGCACGATTCTTGTTTGAGCAGATGAAGGCTGCACGATGGGGATTGGTTTCTTATCCCCGGTCAACGGCAAGGCGAATATCCCTGCGCCGGTCGGGCCACTTTGTTCGATGTGGACCAGGTAGCGACCGTCGGGCGAAAACTCCGGCGATAACAGCGTGCCCGCAGTATCGTTGGGGCCGCCTTCCATCAGTACTTCTTCCTGGCCGCCGCCGTTCGCCAGGTGGGAGCAGAGCGACGTTCCGGCCATGACCGTCGTGCCGTTCTGCCTGACATAGACTACGCGCTGGCCGTCTGCCGACCAGGAGGGAGCGAGGTGAGTGCCACCGCCAAAGGTCAGGCGAGTACGTCCTCCGCGGGCTAAATCCATCACCCAGATGTCGGCCTGGGGATCTCCCATGGATACGGCGAGACGCTTGCCGTCTGGGGAAAGACGGCCGCTGCCTTTGTAGAAGGCACGATCGGCGACTCGGGAGAGCATTTTTCCAGCGCGGTCGAACCAGAAGAGATCAGTGCCGAGAGTCTTCGATCCCGGCTCATAGATCAACACACCGTTGTCGCTGACGGCGAATGTGGTGTGCCAGGTTCCGGTGTCGTATTCGACGAAATTCGCTACCGGCGTCGGATCGCCGGACACCGCGCCGGTTCCGGCATCGAACTTCTGTGCCAACAGCTGCGACTGGAGGTGGTAGATCAGATAGCCAGAGGCATACTGAGCATCGGAATCCGAGTCGAGAATGCGTTTGTAGGAGCCGTCTGCGAGCGAGCCGAAGTAGATGCCGGGAGTTGAGTCGCCGGAGTGATTAGTGGCAAAGAACAGGAAATGCTTGCCGTCGGGGAGGAACCGGGGCCAGCGATGCGTGGTGTGCTTGCCGGTTTCGAACTTGGTGAGACGCACCGGCGTCCCGCCGGAGGCGCTAATTCGCCACAGCACATCACGGTAGTCGGGTTCGTAAACAATGACGTTGTCGAGGTTCCAAGTTGCACCGCGCGGATTGGGCGCGTCGGCAAGAGTGGTGACCGGGCCCCCAGCCGCTGGAATTTTTTTCAGATGAGCATCGGCGAAAAATCCGAGGAACTTTCCGTCCGCGGACCAGAACGGAAACGAGGCGCCCTCGGTGCCATCGAGCTTCCTTGGCGTTAGTTCGGTAAGCGAGTGCACCCAGATTGAGTCACGATCTTTCTGGTTGCGCGCGCAATAAGCGATCGCGCTGCCGTCGGAGGCAATGACCGGCGGACCGGAAAAATCACCGGTAAAGTCAAAGCTCATCTCCGCCGGGGGTGGCAGGAACGAGCGCAAAGTGCGGGCGGGCTCGCGCTCGCGGAGATTCAGCCAAAGGATGGTCGAGCCGATCAGCGCCAGCAACAGCGCCGCGAGGGCCGCCCACAGGAGTCGGTCGCGCAACCGGGCGCGTGGCGGCACTGCTGGCGCCGTGCTGAGGCCGGAGGCGCCGCTCGCAATCCAGCGCAACTGGCGCGCCACGTCGGCGGCATTTTGCCAGCGCGCGTCAGGGTTCTTGGCAAGGCAGTCTTGGACGACGTGATCGACGGCGGGCGGGGCCATGGGAAGAAGCTTGGTGATTGGTTCCGGCTCCTTCTCGAGAATCGCCGACGCGACCGAGATCTGGCTCTTGCCCTCGAAAGCGCGCCGGCCGGTGAGCATTTCGTAAAACAGGCAACCGAAGCTGAAGATGTCGCTGCGCGCATCGGCTTCGAGTCCTTGCAGAACTTCGGGCGCCATGAACTGGAAGGTGCCGACGATCGTGCCCTGCTGCGTGAGTGTACCTGCAGGTCCGGCGAGTGCCGACAGGTTCATGGTCGGGGTGGAGGGCGTAAGTGTTCCGGGCTGGCTCGAAGGGCGCGCGCTGAGGAGGGTGACTGGCTTGGCCAGACCGAAGTCCAGCAGCTTCGCGCCCGTTGCCGTGAGCATGACGTTTCCCGGCTTCAGATCGCGATGCACGATGCCCGCGCGGTGCGCTTTCTCCAAGGCATCGCAAATCTGCATGCCGCACTCCAGCGCCTGCTTTAATGGGAGGGGCCCCTTCGCCAGACGGGAGTCGAGACTCTCGCCCTGCACATATTCCATGACCAAGTAAGAAATGCCATCCTGAGTACCCACGTCGTGGAGCACGCAAATGTGCGGATGGTTTAGAGAAGAGATGACACGGGCTTCGCGCTCAAAGCGCTGCTTCGCTTCGGGATTATCGGAAAGATGAGCAGGAAGAATCTTGACGGCGACGGTGCGTTCCAGCCGGGTATCGCGCGCGCGATAGACCTCTCCCATTCCGCCGGCGCCCAGCGGCGATTCGATTTCATAGGGGCCTAGTTTGGTGCCAGGGTTGAGGGCCATCCGTGGGCGTCATTATAAGTCATGGGCTGGGCGCGGTGCGGGCGGGGTCCGACCGCCGCTGCCCGAGGTGGCACACACAACTCCATAGGTCCCTTCGACAAGCTCAGGGCAGGCCCTTCGGCCCGCAAAGAGCGCGGGCCTCAGGATGACAATGCTGTCATATACGCGAGAGGCACTACTTCGCCTGGGCAAGCGCTCGCGCGCGATTCGAAATCAGGAAGAGGCCGTGATCCTTCGCCTCTTTTTCGAGAGCTGCGAGGTGTGGTCCGGCGGCAGGGGAGTGCGACTGCAACTCGATTTCTGCCAGAAAGAGGCGAGCTTCGTATTCGAAGAATCGGTATCCGGACTTATGAGCAGAGACGAGCATCGCTTCTAACTCTTTCCTGGCTTCCGAGGTCTTTTCAGTCTTCGCTTTCACTTGAGCATCAGCAAGAATGGCTTCGAAGCGTTGGGATTGGCTCGGGGTTTGCTGGGAAAGGTTGATCGCCTTTTCGGCTTGGATCTGTGCTTCGGCGAGATTTCCCTGAGCGAGGAGAATGCGCGCTAAAACCGCCCGCGCCCAGGCGGCGTTCTCGATGGAGTTGTCCTTGTCGAAGGTTACGATGGCCGAACGTACCAGGGCTTCACCGTCGGCAAAGCGTTTTTCTTCCCGCGCCACGACAGCGAGGGCAGTCTGGATCTCGGCGGCGCGGTCATCGCGGTGCGCTTCCCGGGCGATCCGCAAAGCGTCTTCGTATAGTTTCCGGGCGGCTGCTAAATCGCCCTGCATGTACGAAGCATCGCCAAGGCCAGAAGCGGGATACGATTCGCCGGAAAGGAAAGAGATTTCGCGCATGCGAGTGAGAGCCTGCTCAAAATATTTCTTGGCACTGTCGGGATCGCCGAGTTCGATCATGATACCGCCAATGTTCCCGAGCGTGACGGCCGCGCCACGGCGATCGCTGGTCTTTTCGAAGGCAGCAAGAGCCTGTTGTTGCATTTTGAGGGAGCCCGTCAGGTCCCCGAGGCCGTCGAGGGCGTTGGCCATGTTGCCATAGTCGCTGGCCAGGTCACTGGTTTGCCCGGTTTCGAGATCGATCTTCAGGGCCTGCTGGTAGTAGTCATTGGCGACATGAAGATTTCCCTGTTCGTAAAAGGTGTTGCCGATTCTTTCGAGGGTTCCCCGGGTATGGTGCAGGTCTCCGATCTCTCGAAAGACCAGGAGAGCCCGTTCGAACTGTTTTCGTGCGTCGGCAAATCGTCCCTGGCTATCGATGTTGTCTCCGGCCAACATCAGGCAAATGGCGGCTCCATTGCGGTCGCCGGCCGCGGTGTAGAGTTCCTGGGCGTGCTCGAGCGCGGCCAGGGATTTTTCCGGTTGACTCAAGCGTTGCCAGGCATTGCCTTCCATACGCAAGGCGCCGGCAACCAGGAGATTGGCGCCAATGGCGGCTGCGGCCTGCGCGGCTCTCTCGGCCGAAGACTGTTGGAGCTTGTAGTCGCTGCGGGCAGCGGCAACCGAGGACTCGGCAAGGTCGATGAGAGCGCTCTCGCCTTTAGAAACAGAAAGCTTGCGCAGTTCGGCGATGGTGACAAGAGCTTCGTTGGGCTGATCGTTTGCGACCTGGGCGCGAACCAGAAGCAAGCCATAGTCCACGCGGTCGGGGAAAAATCCCCAGAGCGTGCGGTAACTGTTCATGGCGCCGGGCCAGTCTTTGGTCAGAGACCGGTAGCGGCCATCGATCACGAGCCGCTCTTCGCGGGGCAAGGAAGAAGCCAAGTCAAGGGCGCGCTTCGCTTCTTGTTTCGCCTTCTCGTCATATCCAAGAGTGAAGAGGGCCTCAGCCAGTGCGGAGTGGGTAGGCGCATGATTGGGATCGAGAGCAGCAGCTCGTTCGAGCAGGGTGCGGGCTTGCAGAGCATCGAACAGACGGAGTTGCTTGAGACCTTCGGAGTAAAGTCGGGCCGCTTCGGGAACAGAAGGCAGGGTTGCGCGAACGCTGGCCGACTCGGTGTCTGAAAGCGCGGCGACGCCGAGTTTGGCACGCAACTCCTCACCAGCCTGGCTGACTAATTGGTCAATTTCGGAGGCATTTCCTTTCTCAGAAACGGATGCGAGAATTTCGCCCGCCTTGGTCTCCTGCAGTCGGAGATCGACGCGGATGACGCCAGGGGCCAGTGGAAGGTACGAGCCGGTCACGACGTCATCGGTACCCAGATTTTCGTGAATGCGGGATAGCGTGTCTTGGCTGAAGCTATCGGCATCGGGCAACGAGAGGCTGCGTTTCATTTGCGCAACACTTTCGCCCGGGATGGTGCGCAGTTGATCTCCCTGGGCGAGCTCGGTGGTGAGCATCTCGGAGAGGGCCGTGGAGAGCCAGGCGTCTTCGGGTTTACCGGCAAGGTTCTGAAATCCAAGCACAGCGACGGAGCGTCGGTGGCTGGGCGTCGCTGTCGCGGGAGCAGAATGTTTTTTCCGGCTGAGGAAGAAATAGCCGACGACCAAACCAGCCAGGAGACATGCGACAAGGCCAGCCAAGAAATACCGATTCGTGGGAGCGGGTTGAGGAACCCCGACGGGCAAAGTGCCAGTGCTCAAGCGCTCCAAGTCGACCGCGAGTTCACGAGCGCTCTGGTAGCGGCGGCCGGGATCCTTGTCCAGACACTTCAGGATGATTTGTTCCGCACCCATGAGAATGGGGCCGGTGATTTTCTTGCTGGGCGGCTCCGGAAGCTCATTCAAAATGGCATTGATGAGCATGGCCTGGTTGGATTGCGGGAAAGGGCGTTTGCCATTTGCCATTTCGTATAGCACGGCACCAGCCGACCAAATGTCGCTGCGCGTATCGGCCCGTTCCCCGCGAAGCTGCTCGGGCGCCATGTAAGGAAGAGTCCCGGTCATTTCCTGCGACTTGGTTAAGGTGGCGGTCAAGCCCAGTTCGCTGGCGTGAGGCTCAAGTTGCGCCAAACCGAAGTCGAGGATTTTGAGGCGGCCGTCAGGGGTGAGGCGCAGGTTGCTGGGCTTGAGGTCGCGATGGACGATGCCCTGCTCGTGTGCGGCGGCGAGGCCACGCGCCAGTTGCACGCCGAGATCGATGATTTCCTTTGAGGTGAGAGAACCGCGAGCCAACTTCGCATCCAGGGTTGTTCCGGGAATGTACTCGACTACCAGGAAATCGATGTCCCCCTGAGTGCCGAATTCATGGACGGTCGCGATATTGGGGTGATTCAGGCGGGCGAGGGAGAGGGCTTCCTTGCGAAATCGCTTGCGCGCGTCTTCGTCGGCGAGGACGCGCGAGGGTAGGACTTTAATGGCGACGTCGCGTTCCAGTTGCTCGTCGCGCGCTCGGTAAACAACGCCCATACCCCCGGCGCCGATTTGCTCCAGAACCCGGTAGTGCGACAAGGTTTGGTTGAGCATGTCCGCTCGCTGAGAGGGTAAAGGATAGCAGCTTCGACGGCTGGGAGACTACTAGCGACGGTAGGAGTGCGTTCGAAGGAGACGCTAACAAGCCAGTGCTAGAATGTGGCGCATGCAAAAGCTGAATCGGGAGATGAAGTCGTCATTGGAACTTCGCGCCTCCGCTCGATTGGCTTACCATTCGGCGTTGCATGCGTCAAAGCGCCAGTCAGCCCTAGTCGACACCGGAAAGCTTGAATCAGGGCTCTGATTCATATTCCTCTCTAATCCGGGAACTTTGCACGTCAATCGAGTACTAGCCCTTGCAGTAAAGGAGATCATTGATGAAAGCCTTCCGTTTGCTTGCTCTGGTTTTTGCACTTTTGGTCTCCGCTGTTCCGTTGGTGTATTCACAAACATCGGAAGGCCGCATCCTGGGAACCGTGTTTGACCAGTCGGGCGCAGTGATTGCGGGAGCGAAAGTCACGATCACGAACACCGCGACGAGCGTGAGCCGCCAGTTAGTTACTACAAGTGCGGGCGAATACGTCGCACCGAACCTGGTTCCCGGACGCTATATCGTTGCGGGCGAGGCCGGCGGATTCAAGAAGGTGTTGAGCGGACCATTTGTTCTCGAAGTATCACGGGATGTGCGCGTGGATTTGAAGTTGCAGCCAGGAGCGATCACGGAAACGGTGCAGGTGAGCGCGGAAGGATCACTGGCTGACACAACGGATACGACGCTGAATGGTGTGCTCTCGAACAAAGCGGTATTGGAACTGCCAGTGCAGGGACGCGACTTCCAGAATCTGCTGGAACTCCATCCTGGAGTACAGCGAACTCCGGGCGGAGGGTTTCAATCGATCACCTCGAATGGCAACCGCGCGGATGACAACAATTTTTTTATCGACGGCGCCGATGACAACGACGCTTATTACGGAGAGAGCGTGGCCAACGAGGCCGGCATTCAGGGAACGCCTGCCAGTTTCTTGCCGCTCGACTCGATTCAGGAGTTCAACACGCAGGAAAGTCCCTCGGCGGATTACGGCGTGAAGCCGGGCGTAGTGATGAACATCGGGATCAAGTCGGGGACGAACAACATCCACGGCTCGGCGTATTACTTCAATCGAAACGCCGCGTATGACGCCCGAAACTATTTCAATCCGGCGCCGCAGCCATTCTCGGCGCTGAACATGCACGAATTCGGCGCGTCGATCGGTGGGCCGATCCTGAAGAACAAGTGGTTTTATTTCGTGAACTATGAGGGAATCCGCGACAAGGTAGGGAATCCAGGGGTGACGGACAGTCCGGTAACGGTCTCATTGGCAAGCCAGATGGGCGGGATTGCGAACGCCGATGGAAGCCCGAATTCGGCGCTGTACAGCGTGCCCGACGCGATCGCGTACTTCAATAATCCCACCAACGTCGCGTACTGCCAGGCGAACTACGATTCCTCGGCGGCGTGCGCGGTGAACCCGCTGAGTCTGCAGTTGAAGGGATTGTTCCTGCCCAATCCTGGGTTCACGATGTCGCAGAGCGATCCGGCGGCAGTGAATTTCGATTTCAATAACAACAATCGCGGAGACAATCTGGTTGCGAAGACGGATTTTGTCTTGAGCAAGAACCATATCCTGAGTGCGCGTTTTATTTACGCCAACACAAATCAGACCGAAGAAGACACGATTCCGCTTGCGCCACAGTGGCTGTCGACGACCAGTCCTATCACTGAGGTCTTCGGGGTGAGTCTGGCCTCGAATCCGACGTCGGCGTGGTCGAACGAAGTGCGCTTCAGCTACAACAGCTTCAACGAGTCGATTGCACCGGTTGACAGTCACGTCAATCCGACGCAGTACGGATTGAATACGGGCGTGACCGATCCCCGGCTATTCGGATTTCCGCGAGTGACTCCGGGCGGCGAATTCAATTACATGGGCGGCAACTCGAGTTGGCCGCTGAACACAACGCCCAGCAAGACTTACAGCTTTTCGGACACGGCCTCGTACACACGCGGCCGGCAGACAGTCCGGTTTGGAGGAAACTTTCGCTTCGGCGACGTCGACTACTTCCGGGCGGGGTATGGCAGGGGACGAGTTGACTTTCGCGAACTCTATCAGTTTCTGAGTGGAGATGTTCGGCGGTGGAGGTTCCTATACGGAGACCCGGGGCGGCAAGTCAGCCAGAAATCGTTTGGTTTCTTCCTGGAGGACCAGGTAAAAGCGACGCGCAGAGTCACGTTAAATCTGGGACTGCGCTATGACGTGACCGATCCGATCAAGGATAGCCACGACCTGCTGGCAAACTATGTGCCGACGTCCGCGACGGGGCTGGTGCAGGTAGGCCAGGGAATCGGCACGCCGTATCCAACGAATTACAACAACGTGTCTCCGCGGGTAGGGTTAGCATGGGATATTTTTGGGACGGGCAAAACGGTGTTTCGGTCGGCATTTGGCGTGATCTTTGAACAACCCTCAATCCGCACGTTCATGTTCAATGGCGGCGGACTGAATTTGAATCCCAGCGGAATTCCCTACGTAGACGGGAATGGAGTTACCCAACAACCCGCAGGAACGATCACATCTTTTCTGCAAGTATCCACCGATGGCACGCAAATTAACTGGCTGGCGCCGAACCAGACGCCCACGGTCTTTCCAGTTTCATCCTCGGGAGCACTTTGCAGCGTGGACAGCCAGTGTGATGTGTTCGGGGTGGATCAGCACCTGAAGACGCCCTACGTAATGAACTGGAACTTCAACGTGCAACATGAGCTGACGCCGAGCATGATTCTGCAGGTGGCTTATGTCGCGAATCACGGAGTGAAACTGTATAGCGTTACCGATATCAACCAGGTGAATCCGCTGTATGACGATGGGTCAGAAACGATTGGCCGTCCGCTGGTGACGAACTGCCCGGTATCTCAGGGTGGGCAAGGCTTTGGCGGGCCGTGCTTCCCGCAGATCGGGTACCTGAGCTTCTTGAGCAATCGCTCGAACTCCGCCTACAACTCGTTGCAGGTAACGCTCACGAAGCGATATTCGCACGGGCTGTATCTGCTGGCGGGCTACACCTACGGTCATGCAATCGATACGGCGACGAGCAACCTGGCGGGCGTGCCGCCGGACAGCAACAACTACGCCGCCGAACGAGGCAATGGAGATTTCGACATCCGGCATCGCTTTACGTTGTCGGCGACCTACGACTTGCCTGCGGTGAAGAGCAAGTGGCAGATGCTGGAAGGCTGGCAAGTGACAAGCATTCTGAACTTGCAGGCCGGCGAGCCCTACACGCTGGGGGATTTCAATGACGACATCAGCTTTACGGGAGAGTTTAACGACCGCTGGAACATGAGCGGGAATGCGAAAGATGTTCACTGGTCGGCCAAGACGCCTCTGCCGTATTTTGACTTCTCCGACGATGCGCATAGCAACGCTGCTTGCGTGACACAGGCGACCGCCCTGGGAACCCTCGACAACCTCTACTACTACGGCTGCTACCAGTCTGGCAGTGCGGTGATCACGCCGCCCGCCGACATGACGCAGGGAACCATGGGACGGAATATTTTCCGTGGCCCGAAGTTCACGAATTGGGACATGTCAGTATCGAAGATGTGGAATTTGGGAGAGCGGGTGAAGCTACAACTGCGCGGAGAGGTATTCAACATTCTCAACCATGCCAATTTTGACGTGTTCACGATGAATACCGATTTGTCGGTACCCAGTAATGTGGGAACGGTGGTTTATACACCGGACGTGGCGGCGGCTAATCCGGTTATCGGATCGGGTGGCTCGCGTCACATTCAGTTGGCTGGCAAGATTATCTGGTAACAACGCGAGGAGGGTGCGGCCGAATTGGCATGCGGTGCGGGGCACGCCTGCACTCACAAGCCTAGGTTCCGGCTGCGCCCTGGCCTTGGAACATCACGTTAACCTGGCGGCGGTCTTCGTCGGAGACCCTGAACATCTGGCGGGGCTTCAGGTTCAGGAAGCTGGCGACGAAGACTTCGGGTATCTGGCCGATGCGGGTGTTGTAGGTGTTGACGTCGTCGTTGAAAAACTCTCGGCGGTCGGCGATGCGCTCTTCGAGTTCGCTGATACGGGTTTGCAGCTTGAGGAAGTTGTCATTGGCTTTGAGCTCAGGATAGTTCTCGGCGACGGCAAACAGACCGCGCAAGGCGCTTTCCACTTTCAGATCGGCCAGCGCTTTCTGCCCGATGCTCGAAGCACTCATCGAGGCCGTGCGGGCCTGCGTTACCGCGAGCAGGGTCTGCTGCTCATGTTGCATGTATCCCTTGACGGTCTCGACGAGGTTGGGAATTTCATCGTGACGCTGCTTGAGCAGAACGTCAATGTTGGCCCAGGCGCGGTCGTTTTCATTGCGGAGACGCACCAACCCGTTGTAGAGGATGACTGCGTATATGAGCATGCCGACCGCAAACAGCAGAAATGCCAGCCCCGTAATGATGCTGCTGCCCATGGTCAGCCCTCCAGACGCTTTATAAGTCGGCACAGCTACAAGCTATCTCACAATAAGCCGGGACGCTCAGGGGCTAACGCCATATTGTTAACTGGCGCGGCCGGCACGGCTGAAGCCGGGACTCATTTCACGGTCTCTACAGCATCGCTAAAGCGATGCCCTGATACGAATCTGCAGTTTTTCAGCAAACTGTGAAGTCATGTCCAACCCGAAGCGAGTTGTGAGATAGCTTTCAGCACACACCAGAACTAGAACAATCCAAAGTGAACCAGCAGACCCACCGGGCACGCAAGTGCCAGAGCGGCTCCTCCGAAGATCATGAGCGAGCACGCGCTATTGGAGGTCATGATGAGTTACTGGAATTGCGACGGAACCGCAACTGAAGGCGAGACACCCTCGCGGGGAGGTCCAAGGGTGGCTGAGAGCTAGTCTTTGCTGGGCTTTTTCGGTGTCAGATCGCAGGCTTTGCGGACCTGATCGAGATCCAAACCAGCCGGGGAAAACTCAGCGATCTGCTGTCCGCTGCGAGTGGGCAACTCAATCTTAAATATCTGGGCACCGATCAGGCCGCGCGCAGTCCCTTTGTCCATGGATAGAAAGCGGCCTCGCATCCAATTCCAGCCTTTGTGGTCATGATAATCATCAATGCGAACCTGGACTTGCAGTTGAGGCTGACCCCAAAAGCCCGGGCGATTGGGAGGAGGAAGCCGAACGCCGGGGTTGAACTCTGAAGATGTCAGCTTGCCGTCGGTGCAAGTAAGTTCGACTCTAGGCTTGTAATCTGGGTCTTCCCGAAAATAGTTGTCGGAGAGAAGCTCGAAGCGCACATTCTTGGCGCCCGTCATCTTGCTCTCGGATTGGAACGCCATCCACTTGCCGCCGGCACTGACGCCGTCTTTTTCATCCTGATAGGGGCTCATGGCACCGTTTTGAGCGAAGGTGGACTCTACGCAGAATAATGAAATAAGGGCTAAAACGGCCATCGCAGAAAAATCGGCGAACCGGAATCTACGAGAAAAATGCAATCCGTTCACAATGTCCTCCAGACACTCTTCCTATTTATAGTGAACACGGAAGGGCACTGAAAAGTTGCGCGATAGGTGCGTGGACTACTTCGTGTCGACCTTGAGGTTGAGATAGACCTGTGAGCGATCGTCGAACTGGCCGACGGATTTTGTATCGCTCTTGCGGCCCTTGTATTGTGCATAGATCTCGTAGTCGACGGCGGTGGATAGAGCGGGGAAGCGGTAGGTGCCATCTGGCCCGACGATGTAGGTCTTGACTGTGCGGGTACGTGTGTTCGTGACATAGACGACGGCGTCGGGAAGGGGGTTATCTTGAGGATCGAGTACTTTGCCGAACAGAAGGCGTCCAACAGGCTTGTCCTTCTTATCGGGCGTTGCACTGGATATTGCGCTAAGGGTTATCAACAGCGCACAAGCTAGAAAAATAACCTTCGCCAGGGGCGGTGTACGGTTCATGCTGATTGATTGTCTCATGCCTTTGCCGGGGATCAATGCCACTAATGGGTGAGATGCAAGCCAGTGTCGACGCGTTCGTCCCCGTAGACATGGACCGTTACTTCCTGGACCAGACGCAGCGGCTTTCCGTCGGTAGTTTTGACACCCTTGAGGTCGGTCCAGACGATGTAGTCGGATTCCCCGGGCGGAACCCGTTGGGCGAATTCACCCATATGGTCTGAAATGAGCTGCCAGCGAGCCTTGTTCGGTTTATCCTTGGCGCGGCGGATCTTGACAGGAACGCCATACACCGGATGATCGTCCGGGCCCCAGACAGTCCCCGCGATGAGCGCGTAGGGCTTCTGCTTGGACTTGGAGTCGGCTAGGAGATCTGACTGAGCAGTGAAGGCAGGCAAGAGGAATAAGATCAGGAGAACAGCGAGGGGAAACAACCTGGCAGAAGGCTGGCCCATGCGGAGTCTACGAGAAGTCACCGTCTTCACTTTCCTCTGCTTCTTCTTCGTCTTCTTCTACGTATCCTTCTTCCACAGCTTTCAACTCGAGCGGACTGGTGGTAACGACTTCAAAGTCGGTGCCGCACTCGGGGCAGGAAATCACTTCCCCCTCGTCGACATCTTCCTCTTCGACGTCTAAATTGGTTTCGCATTCTGGACAGAGAACCATAAAGCCTCCCTCGCCTATTAGAGCCTCCTGATAATATTTAGATTCTCCGCCGCTGTTCGGTCAAGGGGGACAAGCCGGAGACGAAAGATTTTCTGAGAACCGGGAATCGCCCTTCCACAGTGGGATTTTTCTGGACGGAGACCGTCAAAACATGCTCCATTTCCGCAAAACAGTCTGTACGGTAGCGATCGGCGTTGTTCTGACAGCCATTGCGAGTGCGGCGCAAACGACCAAAACGGAGCCGGCGATCAAAGCCGACCCGCAGATTGCGGCGGCTCTCAAGCAGATTTCCGCGCAACGAATTCAGGCGAACATCGAAAAGCTGGTCAGCTTTGGAACGCGTCTGACCCTCTCGGCGCAGGATCCGGCTTCGATTACGGCCGGTCGGGGAATTGGCGCGGCGCGGGAATGGATCAAGTCGGAATTCGAGCGCTATTCAAAGGATTGTGGAGGATGCCTTGAGGTGAAGGCCGACGCTTTCACCGAAGAGCCTGCCGATCGAATTCCCAAAGCGACCGAAATCACCAATGTTTATGCGGTTTTGAAGGGCACCGACACGGCGAATTCAAAACGCATCGTGCTGGTAACGGGGCATTACGATTCGCGGAACAGCGATACCTTCGACAGAAATGGAACTGCACCCGGAGCCAACGATGACGGCAGCGGGACCGCTGTCAGCCTGGAATGCGCGCGCGTGCTGAGCAAATTGAAGTTTCCGGGAACGATCATCTTTCTTACGGTCGCGGGCGAAGAGCAGGGATTGAACGGCAGCAAGCATTTCGCGAAGATGGCGAAAGACGAGGGCTGGGAAGTCGAGGCGGCGCTCAATAATGACATCGTCGGCGGCGACAAGAATGCGGGACAGAATCATTCGGTGGTGAGAGTTTTCTCCGAGGGAGTGCCCGTCGCGGCGACAGAACCGGAGATCCGGCAGATTCGAGGTTTGGGAGGAGAAAACGATTCGGCGTCGCGGCAGGTGGCGCGGTACATCGAGGAGGTGGGCCGGGTCTACGATGCAGGCGTGAAACCGATACTGGTGTTCCGGCTGGATCGCTTCTTGCGGGGCGGCGATCATTATTCGTTCAACCAGCAAGGATTTGCCGCGGTACGGCTCACAGAGTTTCGCGAGGACTTTCATCACCAGCATCAGAATGTGCGAACGGAAAACGGCGTGGAATATGGCGATGTGCCGAAGTTTGTCGACTACGACTATGTGGCCCACGTGGCGAGGTTGAACGCGGCAACGCTGGCGGCGATCGCAGCGGCTCCGCCGCCTCCGACGAATGTTCACATCCTGACAAAGGATTTGGAAAACGATTCTACTCTGACGTGGGAGGGTGCGCCTGGAGCCGAATATGAGGTGGTATGGCGGGCGACGACCAGTCCGGAGTGGGAGCACTCGCAAGGCTTTGGGAGTGTGACCCGCGCCACCATGAAAATGTCGAAGGACAACGTGATCTTCGCGGTACGAGCAGTGGACGGCAAGGGGCACCGTAGTTTGCCGGTCGTGCCCGTTCCTGAGCGGTAAGGCATTGCATCCCGCTGGGTGCGAGTAGAATTAGACGAGAGGAAATTCTGTGCGGCGAACCGGCGAACCCATGACGTTGAGCCTGCCCCCGTTCACTCGGGCGGTGACCTGGCTGGTGGGAATCAATACAGGCTTTTATTTGCTGCGGCTGGTGCTCGGACTAGCGCGAGTTCCATTCGACGATTTCGCCCTCGAATATCTGGCGCTGACGCCTTCGCAGGTTGTTCATCATGGATGGCTTTGGCAACTGGTGACCTATAGCTTCATCCACTTTGATTTCTGGCATTGGTTCGGAAACATGCTGGGATTATGGATGTTTGGGGCCTCGGTCGAGAGCGCGTGGGGCACGCGGCGCTTTGTGGAGCTGTATTCGATTGGCTTTATTGGGGCGGCGAGCACCACGGTTGCAATGTCGTATTCGCACCTGCTGGGAAACCCGGATCGGGCGACGATAGGCGCATCTGGTGGAGTATTCGCGATTCTGATCGCGTTCGGAATGCTATTTGGGGACAACGAAATCATGATGATTCCGTTCCCTTTTCTTATCAAGGCCAAGTATTTCGTTGGAATTTTGATCGTTGTCACTCTGGCATTTGCGATGGCGGGCGGCGGTAATGTGGCCTACGTCGCCCATCTTGGCGGATTGTTCTTCGGCTGGCTTTATGTGAGGCGGGGGCCCAAGGCGGCGCTGGTGAATGTGGGATTGTCGGAACGCTATTACGGAATTCGGAATTCATACTACCGCTGGAAACGGCGGCGGGCGGCGAAGAAGTTCGAAGTTTATATGTCGAAGCATGACCGCCAGGTTCATTTCGACGAGCACGGGAATTACATTCCACCGGACGACGATACGCAACATAAAGGGAATGGCGGTGGGAAATCTGGCTGGGTGAATTAAGAACTGAATTGTGATCCTGAGCGGCGCTTCTTGCCGCGAAGGACCTCTGGAACTTCCTCGCCGCCGGCAAACTGCATAGGCCCCTTCGACTTCGCTCAGGGCAGGCCTTCGCGGCAAAAAGCGCCGTTGGGATCACAATTCACAGAAATTAGTGAATTCAGAAAAGATCAGCCTCGGTAGCTCTGCCTGCTTTGCCTTCCCTTTAAATCCCAGATCGTGACCGGCGCCTTCCACTGCTACCAGCTTGGTCTTGGCTGGAATCATCTTCAGGGCTTGTTTCAGCTCATCGATTGTGCCGAAGGGATCGCGCGTGCCGCTCACGAAGAGCGCCGGCGTATGCAGGTCGGGAAGATGTTGTGTGCGCTGTTGCTCGGGCTTGCGCGGAGGATGCAGCGGGTAAGAGAGCAGGAGCAAAGCTGCAACCAGGTTCGGCTCTTCCGCGCAGAGCATGCTGGATTGGCGTCCTCCGTAGGAGTGGCCGCCGAGGAAGAGGCGGCCGGAGATCATCTTCTTCATCGCGGCAAGTGCGTTCTTGAGTCCGGCGCGATCGCGAGCAGCGTCGCCAGGACCGGGAGGGCCAAACGAACGGGACTGGCGATAGTGGAGATCGCAGCGGAGGACGGTGAGTCCGGCGGCGGAGAAGGTTGCGGCCAGGGCAATCAGAAGAGGTGCTTGCGCGTTGGAGCCGGCGCCGTGCGAGAGGACCAGGGCGTCGCCGTTGGGGGTTTCAGGCAAATGCAGGTAGCCGCGAACTTTGGGGTCAGCGGCGTTGTCGACGAAGTCGCGGATGGAAGCGGACATATCCTCGATAGTTTAAATCCCACTTCTCGCAAAAGACGCGAGAAATGGGGCACGCGGCCTTTCCGATTTTGACCTATGAAGAAGCGAGAGCCGATGCGAGGCTGTGCACGACGCGTGTGTTATCGTGCTGGTCAGGGCCAGTGCAAGGAGAACCGCCGCATGCTTATTAGAAAACTGATCGGTGCAGTAATCGTCCTGGCCTTGACAGCGATTGTTGCAATCGCAATACCCGCCGATTCGTCTTTCTCATACGGGACGATCCGAAGCTCTTGCGCGCCGACAGACGCGCCCGCAATCGCGATTACGCTGACCCCGGAGCGATCCGCGTGCAAACGACCCAGCGGTCCTTATGTATCGTTCGCGATCTGGCGAGGCCTGCCCATCCATGCCCGCCAGGTCGTTGAGTTTGGGCCGGGGTCGAATGCCGGCTCCGCAGCGCGATGCGCCAAAGAGGGCGACTGCAAACTTGCGGAATCCGCCACGATCGTTTTCGACACCTATGAGGAGCACGCCGGAGCAACCGGACACTACGAAATGAGTTTCAAGGGCGGCGAAACCCTGACGGGGACCTTCGAGTTCAAATGGTGCGAGGAGCGCGTGATCTGTGGATGATCAGCAAGACTACTTCGTATCATCTACAGACACTTCGGTTAGCGTCTCGTAGACTTTGACGATTTGAATTTCGTTGCCGAGGCGGGCCCAGCAGCGGAGCATGTCGGGATCTTCTTGCGCGGCGCGACGCGCTTCCTCGGATTTCCAGTAACGTAGAAAAACATAGTGCGATTCGCGGTCGCGGTAGAGCATGTCGCGGCCGTATCCCTTGGCGATGACAATGGAAGTGAGCTCGCGAATGGTGGCGAGCGACGCCGCTTCCATGTCAGGGATTGGCTCCCAGACGGCTACCGATAGTATCTCCTGAGGCATACGGGGCGATTATAACTTGCGGCGGCCAGCAGGGCGCTGTTTCTTGGCGCGATGTTTCTGCGAGCGCTTCTCCGTTGGGTGCGAGATGCGGTCGGCCTCTTCACTGGTGACCAGATGCAGGTGCAAGAGATTGGTGGAACCCGCAGTCTGGCGAGTGCCGGCGACGATTCCGAGGACATCCTCGGGCTTGAGAACTCCGCGGCGAACCAGGTCCTGCTCGGCAATCGATAACATATGTGCGGCCGAGAGAGCCTGGCGGCAGCGCACGGGATGAACTCCCCAGTAAAGATTCATGCGATGCACCACGGCCTCGGTGTGCGTGAAGGCGTAGATGGCGGTTCGGGGGCGATATTTCGAAATCATGCGGGCGGTGTTGCCGGTCTCAGTAAAGACTGCAATGGCGCCCATAGGCAGGTCTTCGGCGGCGTGAGCAATCGATTCGCAAATGGTTTCGGCGACGGAGAGTCCGTGGTTTTCGCGACGGCGACGAAACTGGAAATCGCTGGTATTCGATTCAGCTTCCACCACGATGCGAGACATGATGGAAACCGATTCGCGCGGATATTGTCCGCTGGCAGTTTCGCCGGAGAGCATGACGGCATCGGTGCCGTCAAAGACTGCATTGGCTACATCACTGGCCTCAGCGCGCGTGGGGCGCGGGTTTTCGATCATCGACTCGAGCATCTGGGTGGCAGTGATGACGGGCTTTCGCCAGGCGGAGGCGCGGCGAATAATGTGCTTCTGAATGACGGGAACTTTCTCGGGGGCCATTTCGACCCCGAGATCTCCACGGGCGACCATAACTCCGTCGGCCACTTCAAGAATTTCTTCGAGGTGATCGATGGCTTGCGGCTTCTCGAGTTTGGCGATGACGGGGACATCGCTCTGGTGCGCGGCGATAATCTGCTTGACCATGCTGACGTCGGCTGGGGTGCGGACGAAGGACAAGGCGACGGCATCGACGGCGTGATTGAGACCGAATTCGAGATCCTTGCGATCTTTTTCCGTGAGCGCGGGAATTGTGAGAGCGATGCCGGGAAGGTTGATGCCTTTGTGCTCGCCGAGCATGCCACCGTTGATGACATCGCAGAGCACATCTCTACCCCGGGAACCTCGGACACGCAGTTCGATCAGGCCATCGCTCAGCAAGATGCGAGCCCCGGCAGTGAGTTCGCGGGCAAGATCAGGAAATGTAGTGGAGATGCGGGTCGCGGTGCCAAGCGTGTCTTGCGGAGTGATCGTGACGACTGACCCCGTTTTCAGGAGAACGGGTTCGTGACGCTCCAAGGGTCCCGTGCGGATTTTCGGGCCTTGCAGGTCTTGGAGGATGCAGACCGTGCGTCCCTCGCGCTCGGCGGCACCGCGCAGGCGAAGGATGTTGTGAGCGTGATCTTCGTGAGTGCCGTGAGAGAAATTCAAGCGGGCGATGTCCATGCCGAGGCGGAGCAAGTCGCGCATGACGGCTTCGGTGTTGCAGGCGGGGCCGATGGTGCAGATGATTTTGGCGCGACGGGGCAAGGGCTGGCCGGTGGCGGGATCTGCGATCGGTTGTGGCTTGCTGGGTTTCAACCTATCTCCTCAATCAGGGGTTCGGGGACAACCTTGGCATTTCCAGCGACAGCGATAGAGACGTTGCAAGCAACGTTTCTGCGAGGGTTATTCGGCCACTCGAGGACCGCTGATCGCCGTGAGTTCCTTGCCCAGCATCGCGCGCGGGAACAGCAGTGCATTGAATTCCGCGCCGACCAGGACCACAAGCGAAACCATGTACATCCACACCAGCAGCGCCATGGCGACTCCGAGCGATCCATAGATGGTAGCGAAATCCCCGAAGTGTTGCAGGTACGCGCGGAATCCGACGGTCGTTGTGAACCAGAGAATAGTCGCCAACATGGCGCCGGGCATTACGCTGTGCCAGGGCTGGGTGCGCGGAACGGCGTGGTGGTAGATCAACGCAATCACCGCGATGCTGGTGAGTGTCGCGATCAGCCAGCGCATGCCGCCCCACAACAGAAAGATGTAGATGCTGAAGTCGGGATCGATATAGGGCAGAAGGCGCGCTTCAAACTTGCTGCCCACGGCCACGAGCAGTGTGGCGAAGGTCATGGGGATCAGCGCGAAGATAACGAGCAGGAACGCGATAAGGCGTTCTTTGACGAGTCCCCAGGTTTTCGGCAGTTCGTAACAGCGGCGGAACCCTTCCATCCAAGAGATCATGACGCCGGATGCAGTCCACAGGGTGATTATGCAAGTCGTCGCCAGGGTGCCTACGGGATGTTGGGCGGCTCCCTTGAGATAACTCAGCGCAGTAGTTCCGCCTGCCGGCAAGATGCTGCCCAAGGCATAGGAGACTTCGCGCAAATACGGTGCGCCCTTCCGCCAACTTGCCAGAGCAGACCCGATGATCAGCAGGACGGGGAAGAAGGTGAGGATCGACGAATAGGCCGACGCCTTGGCAGTGGCGAAGGAATCGTGGACAAAGGCCCGCCAGAAGGACAGTCGCAAGAGTCGGAGGAAACGTAACATGCGCTGTTCTAGAGTAGGGCCAAGTGGCACTGGCCGCAAAGAAGGAAGTTCGCCGGGTTCCTGAATGGGTAATCGCTGGGGGGTAGCGTGCATTGAATGTTAGAAAAAGACCGTAGCGCCGGCGTCCCGATGGTTGTGTGGCGAGTTTTTCGCTCGCCGGACCGAGGGCGAGACGCCCTCGGGGACAGCCGGCAAGATGCCGGCGCTACGCTTCGATGACTACTCAGCCGCGGGGAGTTCCACGGGCAGGTCGTCGGTTTCGCCCTCGTGACGCATCATTTCGAGAGCGCGCTCGGCTTCTTCGTACGCAGCCGAAACTTCCGCCTGTACCTTGGCGGCAGCCTCTTCCATTTCTGGCGAGAGCCGCACGTTGCGGTAGTACTCCATGCCGGTTCCGGCAGGGATGAGGCGTCCGACAATGACGTTTTCTTTCAGGCCGCGCAGGTGATCGACCTTGCCGTTGATGCTGGCTTCGGTGAGCACGCGCGTGGTCTCTTGGAACGACGCCGCCGAAATGAAGGAGTCGGTGGAGAGCGATGCCTTGGTGATTCCGAGGAGCAGCGGACGGCCGGTAGCCGGCTTGCCGCCCTGCGCAATCACGCGCTCGTTCTCTTCCCGGAAGGCGAACTTGTCGGTCTGCTCTTCGAGCAGGAACCGGGTATCGCCCACGTCTTCGACCTTCACCCAGCGCATCATCTGACGAACAATCACTTCGATGTGCTTGTCAGAGATGTTGACGCCCTGCAGGCGGTAGACTTCCTGGATTTCGTTCACCAGATAAGCCTGCAGTTCTTTTTCGCCAAGCACGGCCAGGATGTCATGCGGGTTCAACGGCCCGTCCATCAGCGGTTCGCCCGCCTTGACGCGCTCGCCTTCCTGCACGTTGATGTGAACGCCGCGCGGAACCGAGTATTCCTTTTCGGTACCGTTGTCGGCGACCACGTAGATTTTGCGCTGGCCCTTGGAGACTTCACCGAACTTGACCGTGCCATCGATTTCGCTGATGACCGCAGTTTCATGCGGCTTGCGGGCTTCGAACAATTCGACCACGCGTGGCAGACCACCAGTGATGTCTTTCGTCTTGGTGGTTTCGCGAGGGATCTTGGCCAGCACGTCGCCGGGAGTAACGGTATCGCCGTCCAGCACCATGAGGTGAGACCGGGAAGGCATTAGATAGCGCTTGCTGGCCTTGCCCTTGATCACAATGGCCGGTTGGCGTTTTTCGTCAGGCGAATCGGCCACCACGTGACGAGACAGGCCGGTGACTTCGTCCACTTCTTCGTGGAGCGTGACACCCTCCTGCAAGTCCTTGAACTGCACGGTGCCGCCGATTTCAGTCAGGATCGCAAAGGTGTAAGGATCCCACTCGACCATGACCTGGCCAAGAGTGACCGGATCGCCATCGTTGACTTTCAGCTTGGCGCCGTACACGACTGAGTAGCGCTCGCGTTCGCGATTCTTGTCGTCGACGACCGCGATCGAACCTTGACGGTTCATAACCACGAGATCGCCGGACTTGGCTTTGACCGTCTGCAATCCGATAAACCGTACGGTGCCGTTGTTCTTGGCATCGAGACGCGACTGCTCGGAGACCCGCGATGCCGTACCGCCAATGTGGAAGGTACGCATGGTGAGCTGGGTTCCAGGTTCGCCGATGGACTGCGCCGCGATGACGCCGGTAGCTTCGCCCAGTTCGACGAGGCGTCCGGAGGCCAGGTTGCGGCCATAGCACATGACGCAGACTCCGCGTTTCGATTCGCAGGTCAGCACCGAGCGGATCTTCACGCGCTCGATACCGGCAGCCTGAATCGATCCGGCGAGGTCTTCGGTAATTTCCTGATTGATGTCGACGATGACGTTGCCGTCATAGTCCTTGATCTTCTCGAGCGACACGCGGCCGACGATGCGGTCGCGCAGCGGTTCGATGATCTCGCCGGCTTCTACAATACCTTGCACGTAGATGCCGTCGACGGTGCCGCAGTCGTATTCGCTGATGATGACGTCTTGTGCGACGTCGACCAGGCGGCGAGTGAGGTAGCCGGAGTCCGCCGTCTTCAGTGCGGTGTCGGCCAATCCCTTGCGGGCGCCGTGCGTCGAGACGAAGTATTCGAGCACCGTCAAACCTTCACGGAAGTTCGCCGTGATGGGCGACTCGATGATTTCGCCGGAGGGCTTGGCCATCAATCCACGCATGCCGGAGAGCTGGCGGATCTGCTGTTTCGATCCTCGAGCGCCAGAGTCGGCCATGACGTAAATCGGATTGAGTTCGCCTTCTTTGTCGCGGCGTTGCATTTCACCGAACATCTCGTCGGCCACTTTTTCGGTAATGCCAGACCAGATTTCGATGACTTTGTTGTAGCGCTCACCGTTGGTGATGGCTCCATCAAGATATTGCTGCTGCACAGCCACAACTTGCTTCTCGGCGTCTTTGACCAGAACCTTCTTGCTGTCTGGAATGACCATGTCGTCGATGCCGATGGACAAGCCTGACTTGGTCGCGAACTTGAAGCCCAAAGTCTTGACCTCGTCGAGCATCTTGACCGTGACTTCGAGGCCGAAACGCAGGTAGCCGTAGTTCACCAGAGCGCCAATGCCCTTTTTCTTGAGCAGGCCGTTGATGTAGGGCATGCCCTCGGGCAGTTGGTCGTTCAGGATCGCGCGGCCCACCGTGGTGTTGATAAAAGCGCGCTCAACTTGTACGGGCTCGGTGTGAATGATGTCCTGATCGTCGTACGCGGTGGTCAGGTCGATCAATTCCCCCGAATAACGAAGGCGAATCGGGCTAAGTGTTTCGACTTCGCCGGCGTCCAAGGCCATCAGCACTTCTTCGATGTTGGCAAAAGCGCGGCCCTCACCCTTGGCGCCCGGCTTACCTTTGGTCAGGTAGTAGAGTCCCAGCACCATGTCTTGGGTAGGAACGGTGATCGGCTGACCGGAAGCAGGCGACAGGATGTTGTGCGATGCCAGCATCAATACGCTGGCTTCGACCTGGGCTTCCGGAGACAGCGGGATGTGAACCGCCATCTGGTCGCCGTCGAAGTCGGCGTTGAACGCCGTGCAGACCAACGGGTGAATCTTGATGGCCTTGCCTTCCACCAGCACCGGTTCGAAAGCCTGAATGCCGAGACGGTGAAGCGTAGGAGCGCGGTTCAGAAGTACCGGGTGATCCTTAATGACTTCTTCCAGGATGTCCCAGACAATTGGTTCCTGCTGTTCCACCATTTCTTTCGCTTGCTTGATGGTGGTGACGTTGCCGGTTTGTTCGAGCCGGTGATAGATAAACGGCTTGAACAACTCGAGCGCCATCTTCTTGGGCAGGCCGCACTGGTGGAGTTTGAGTTCGGGACCGACCACGATGACAGAACGTCCCGAGTAGTCAACGCGCTTGCCGAGCAGGTTCTGGCGGAAGCGTCCCTGCTTGCCTTTCAGCGTGTCGGACAGCGACTTCAGCGGGCGGTTGTTGGCGCCACGCAGTACGCGGCCACGGCGTCCGTTGTCGAACAGGGCGTCGACGGCTTCCTGCAACATGCGCTTTTCATTGCGCACGATGACTTCGGGAGCGTGCAGATCCATCAGCTTCTTCAACCGGTTGTTACGGTTGATGACGCGGCGATAGAGATCGTTCAAGTCAGACGTGGCGAAGCGGCCGCCATCCAGTGGAACTAGAGGGCGGAGCTCCGGCGGAATGACCGGGATGACGTCGAGGATCATCCAGTGCGGCTTGTTGCCGCTCTTGCGGAAGGCCTCAACGACTTTCAAGCGCTTGGCGTACTTGAGCCGCTTCTGCAGCGAGCTCTCGTTCTTCATTTTCTCGCGCAGTTCCACGGAAAGGCCGTCGGTGTCGACGCGCTTGAGCAGTTCCTTGATCGCTTCAGCACCCATCATGGCCTTGAAACCGGCCGGACGGTACTGCTGATCGAGTTCGCGGAACTTGGCTTCGTCCTTGATGACCTCGCGTTCTTTTACCGGAGCATCGCCGGGTTCGACCACGACGTAGGCTTCGAAATAGAGCACGGACTCAAGGTCGCGCAGGGAAATGTCGAGCAGATGACCGATGCGGCTGGGGAGTCCCTTGAAGAACCACACATGCGAGCAGGGTGAGGCCAGCTCGATGTGACCGAGGCGTTCCCGGCGAACTTTGGACAGCGTGACTTCCACGCCGCACTTGTCGCAGATCACGCCGCGGTGCTTCATGCGCTTGTACTTGCCGCACAAGCACTCCCAATCCGTTACCGGGCCAAAGATACGCGCGCAGAACAGACCGTCGCGTTCCGGCTTGAAGGTTCGGTAGTTGATGGTCTCGGGCTTGGTGACTTCGCCGTGCGACCAGCTCCGGATTTTCTCCGGAGACGCCAAACTGATACGGATGGCGTCGAAGTCCGCAATCACATTTGCCATTTCAAAAGGGCTCGAACGAAACAAGGTGTTCCTCCGCTTCCTGCGGTTCTCACGTGTCCGCTGACGGAGCTCGTAAACCAGTTCTCAGTACCCAGTACGCGGTACTAAGTGAACTCTCGCCCCTTCACGCGGCATCGAGCTCGGATGCCGCAGTGGCGCAATTCGCAATCTCTTCTACGCCTCAGGACCCCGGCCCCAGCCTCAGCTTTCACTGAGTACTGAGTACCGAGTACTGAGAACTGCTCTTAATCTGCTGCGGCGCTGGCCGTCGGCTTTTTCTCGCCTGCCTTAATCAATTCCACATCGAGGCAGAGCGACTGCAACTCGCGGATCAGCACGTTGAACGATTCGGGTACGCCGGGCTCCATGGCAGCTTCGCCCTTGACGATGGCCTCGTAAATCTTGGTGCGGCCGTATACGTCGTCAGACTTCGCCGTCAACAGCTCCTGCAGGATGAACGCTGCGCCGTAGGCTTCCAGCGCCCAGACTTCCATTTCTCCGAAACGCTGTCCGCCGAACTGCGCCTTACCACCAAGCGGCTGCTGGGTGATCAGCGAGTACGGTCCGATGGAACGAGCGTGAATCTTGTCGTCCACCAGATGCGACAGCTTGAGCATGTAGATGTAACCCACGGTGACAGGCTGTTCGAACTTATCGCCTGTCATGCCGTCATGAAGAGTCGTCTTGCCTGAGGTCGGCAGACCGGCGTGTTCGAGCAACGCTTTGATCTCGCTTTCCTTGGACCCGTCGAATACCGGCGATCCCATGAACACGCCCTTGGTGAAGGTCGGAGCCATGGCATCGAGTTCTTCGTCGCTCATGTCGGAGATGATGTCAGCCAGCTGCGAGTCCTTGAACAACGCTTTTAACTCGCGCCGGATGGCTTCGGTCCGGGTATTTTCCTTGAGCAGTTGCGCAATCTTGTCGCCGAGCACGAAGCCCGCCCATCCGAGGTGGGTTTCAAGAATCTGGCCCACGTTCATACGGGAAGGCACGCCGAGCGGATTGAGCACGATTTCCACGGGGGTTCCATCTTCGAGGTACGGCATATCCTCTTCCGGCAGAATGCGGGCAATCACACCCTTGTTGCCGTGACGGCCGGCCATCTTGTCACCGACACTCAGCTTGCGCTTCATGGCGATGTAGACCTTGACCAGCTTGATCACGCCCGGGGGCAGTTCGTCGCCCTTGGTCAGTTTTTCCTTCTTCTCGTTGACGATCTTTTTGAGCACGTCGATCTGGCGAGAAGTCATCTCTTCGATTTCGTCGATCTGCTCGTTCACCCGCGGATCCTTGTCGGCATACTTGATGCGCTTCAGGTTGCGGGTCGAGATGCGCTCGATTTCGTCGCGCGTGAGCAGGTTGCCCTTGGTCAGAAGGCGCTTGTTGGTGCGCTCGTCGTGCAAGTCGGCCTGCACTTCCTTGCCGCCCAGCATGTTTTCCAGGCGCTTCAGGCGCTCGTCGGTCAGAATTCGGATTTCATCCGAAAGGTTCTTTTCCAACTTCGCGATCTGCGTGGCTTCGATGGCCTTCGCGCGCTCGTCTTTTTCCTGGCCTTTGCGCGAGAAGATCTTCACGTCGACGATTACGCCCTCGATGCCCGGCGGGCAGTAGAGAGATGCGTCGCGCACGTCTCCAGCTTTTTCGCCGAAGATCGCGCGAAGCAGTTTTTCTTCCGGCGTGAGCTGGGTTTCGCCCTTCGGCGTTACTTTGCCGACCAGGATGTCGCCCTGCTTAATGCTGGCGCCGATCCGTATGACGCCCGCTTCGTCCAGATTGCGCAACATGGACTCGCTGACGTTAGGAATGTCACGCGTGACTTCTTCCGGCCCCAGCTTGGTGTCGCGGGCTTCGATCTCATACTCCTCGATGTGAAGCGAGGTGTAATAGTCCTCTTTCACCATTTTCTCGGAAACGAGGATTGCGTCTTCGAAGTTGTAGCCGCGCCATGGCATGAAGGCGACCAGGACGTTTCGTCCTAGCGCCAGCTCGCCGTGATCGGTACAAGGACCGTCAGCGATAATCTCGCCCTTCAGTACGCGTTGTCCCTTTTTGACCACCGGCTTCTGGTTGATGCAAGTGTTCTGGTTCGACCGTTTGAACTTCGTGAGCTGGTAGATGTCGCTGCCAACTTCACGCGACAGCTGCGTGGGATGGTGCTCGCCTTCGACGCGTACGATGATGCGCTCGGAGTCGACCGAGTCGATGATGCCGTTGCGGCGAGCGAGAACGACTGCGCCCGAGTCACGAGCGGTAACACCTTCCATTCCGGTACCGACGATCGGCGCTTGTGCGCGGAGCAAGGGCACCGACTGGCGCTGCATGTTCGCGCCCATCAGAGCGCGGTTCGCGTCGTCGTGCTCGAGAAACGGAACCAGCGAGGCAGCGACGGAGACCAGTTGCTTCGGGCTCACGTCGACGTAATCCACTTCATCGCGACTGACCAGGACAAAGTTGCCGGCCTTACGAGCGTTGACCAGCTCGGCGACGATTTTGCCCTTGTCGTCGAGTTCTACGTTGGCCTGTGCAATTGTGTGACGATCTTCTTCCCAAGCCGAGAGATAGAAAGAGAACGGTTCAATCGTCGCCGGCTTCTTGCGCTTTTCCTTGAGGGCCTCATTAATCTTCTCGATCTCATGCTTCTCCATGTGATCGCCGACTTTGAAGTCGCTATCGCCAACGTTGACGATGGTGACGTAGTCGATGACGCGTCCGCCCTTGATCTTGCGGTAGGGCGATTCGATGAAGCCGTAGTCGTTGATGCGGGCGTAGCAGCTCAATGACGAGATCAGTCCGATGTTCGGACCTTCTGGCGTCTCAATCGGGCAGATACGGCCGTAGTGCGTCGGGTGAACGTCGCGGACTTCGAATCCTGCACGTTCCCGTGACAGACCACCCGGTCCAAGGGCCGAGAGACGCCGCTTGTGGGTGATCTCGGAGAGCGGGTTGGTCTGATCCATGAACTGCGACAGCTGCGACGATCCGAAGAATTCGCGGATCGCGGCCATCACCGGCTTGGCGTTGACCAAGTCGTGCGGCATCGCCGTCGACATTTCCTGGTAGACCGACATTTTTTCTTTGATGGCGCGTTCCATACGGACCAGGCCGATACGGAACTGGTTCTCCATCAACTCGCCGACCGCCCGGACGCGGCGGTTTCCGAGGTGATCGATGTCGTCGACGGCACCGATGCTCTTACGCAGTTTCAGCAAGTACGCGATGGTGGCATAGAAGTCGTCGGGATCGAGCGTGCGCTTGTCGAGACTGGTGGCTTCCTGGTTCTCGAACAATTTGATGTTGAACTTCAAGCGGCCCACGCGAGAGAAGTCATACTTGCGGGGGTCGAAGAACATGCCGTGGAATAGCGCGGTCGCGGTGTCGAGCGTCGGCGGATCACCGGGACGCAGCTTGCGGTAGATCTCAATCAGCGCTTCCTGCGGGGTCTTCACCGCGTCGCGCTTCAGGGTCTGGCTGATGACCGTTCCCACGTCGTCGCGCTCGGGGAAGAACAGCGACATTTCTACGACGCCGGAATCGAGAATCTTCGAAACCTTGTCGGCCGTCAGCTCGGAGTTGGCTTCGAGCATGACTTCGCCGGTGGTTGTGTCGACGATGTCGCCGGCCGTCCACGCGCCTTCGAGGTCGGTGATGTCGACTTCGATTTCGGTGATCTTCGCCTTCTGAATGTCTTTCAGAACCTGGGCATTGATCTTGCGACCCGAGTGGGCGATTTCGTCACCCGACTTGTTCTTGATGCTGTGGGCAAGTTTCATACCCAGCAGGTTCGTGGGCTTCTCGCTGGCTGGATCAAGCGTCCAGTAGAGCTTCTTGTCGCGAACTACGAGTCGGTCGGTAGTGTAGAACGCGCGCAGAATGTCCTCGCCGGAACGCAGGCCCAGGGCGCGCAAGAAAATCGTGCCCAGGAATTTGCGCTTGCGGTCGATGCGGACATAGAGCACGTTCTTCTGGTCGTACTCGAACTCGACCCACGATCCGCGGTAGGGAATGATCTTGCCGAGGAAGTAGGTGCGGTTGTTGGCCGTCTCGAAGAAGACGCCGGGCGAACGGTGCAACTGGCTGACGATTACGCGTTCCGTGCCGTTAATAATGAACGTCCCGTTCTGCGTCATCAAGGGAACGTCACCGAAGAAGACTTCCTGTTCTTTAATGTCACGGATGGAGCGATTGCCAGTCTCCGCGTCCTTATCAAAAATTGTCAGGCGCATGGTGACTTTGAGCGGCGCAGAGTAAGTCATGCCGCGCTCTTCGCACTCCGCCACGTCGTACTTCAACTGCAGTCCTACGGGGTCGCCGCACTTGTTGCAGAAGTCGGGCGTATTCGCGTTGTAGGTTCCGCATTTGCCGCACAGAACTTCGCCGGGATGGAACGGATCGGTGATGACGGTGGATCCGCAATTCTTACAAGTGGTGCGGAGGTGATGCAGCCCTTTCAGGTGGCCGCACTTGCACTCCCAGTTACCGATGGCGTAATCCACAAACTCAAGTTGTGATACGTTTCGAAAGTCGGTGATCGGGAAAACGGACTGAAACACCGCCTGCAAGCCGCCGTCTTCGCGCTCGCTGGGAAGTTTGTCCATCTGCAGGAAGCGGTCGTAAGAGCGCTTCTGAACCTCGATCAGGTTCGGGATCTGAATGGTGGCCGGAATTTTGGAAAAATCAAAGCGTTTACGGAAGGCATTTTTCATTCGTCAGAACTCCCAATCTCTCACGCGACCGAGGGCCGCGCTTATACCGCGGAATGTGGGGCGCTTGTGGCGCCGCGGGACCTACGTGTGCAGAACCGGAACAACCAGGAAACTAAAAGACAGCGGGGCGCCCGCAGGGACAGTTGTTCCCGCAGACGCCAACCAAGGCGTTTCGCCCTTCTTGATTTGAAATCTTTCGCGCCAGTTCTTCGGCCTGTTTCCGCCCCGCCTGCCCGCGGAGCAGCGTGCCCAAAACTTCCCCCGCGAGCAATGCTCGCGATTGAGTGAAGCCCTAGGAATCGATGTTATATAGATGCTAACATCGCCGCCCAAGGTTCACAAGTAGGAACGTGCAACATAATCGATATTGCACCGGTTAAGGTGCTAATGGGTTGTGTGGAGCGGGCACTCTAGCCCGCTTCGCCTTATCGATCGTGCCGGCAAGGAGTACCCGCCCCACACAAGCCCTATTTCACTTCGACAACCGCGCCCGCCTCGGTGAACTTCTTCTTGATGGTCTCGGCTTCGTCCTTGGAGACGCCCTCTTTCACGTTCTTGGGAGCTCCGTCTACCAGTTCCTTAGCTTCTTTCAAGCCCAAGCTGGTCACTTCGCGGACGGCTTTGATCACGTTGATCTTGTTGGCGCCCACTTCCTTCAGGACGACGGTGAACTCGGTCTTCTCTTCGGCTGGAGCCGCTGCTGCCGCGCCGCCACCGCCGCCAGCCATCATGACCGGGGCCGCTGCCGCCGCCGACACGCCGAGGCGCTCTTCGAGCTTCTTCACGAGCTGCGCTGCATCGAGCAGCGACAACCCTACGATTGATTCTTCCAACTGTGCCAGATCCGCCATGTTATTTCTCCACTTGTTATCAGTTTGATTGATTTCGTTATCCGTGGGCCAGGGTTCCAGTGCGTCCAGGTCCTGATTCTTCGCGCCAGACAACGCTCGGAACGAACCGCGCAACCCCTAACTTGCCGGTAACCAAATCTCTTCGGATGACTTGCGCCATCCAGAACTTATGCCTGGGTACGGCCGGACGCTTTCGTCCAGCCCTACACGAGCTATGCCTCTTTGAACTTCTTCTGCTGCACGCCCTGATCGACGACTACGGCCAGGTTGCGGCCGACCGCGTTCATGGCGGTGACCAGACGCTGCGCCGGCGCGTTGATCAGGAACAGGAGCTTGGAGTACAGCTCTTCTTTCGAAGGCATACTGGCCAAAGCTTCGATCTCTTTAATGTTGATGACCTTGCCTTCGACCACGCCGATCTTGAAGGTAAATTCGGGTGTGTCTTTGGCGTATTTGGTCAGCGCCTTGGCCATTGCCACGGGATCGCCGGTGGTGTAGGCAATCGAGGTTACACCAGAGAGCTCTTTGAGGGCGCCTTCGACCTTGGTGCCTTTGGCGGCGCGCTCGGCCAGGGTATTCTTGACCACCTGATACTTCGCGCCCGCACCGCGCAGAGCCTTGCGCAGTTCGTAGTCCTGGGACACCGTCATCTTGGTGTAGGTCGCCACGACCACGTTGGAAACGTTGCTCAGGTCTTTGCTCAGCTTCTCGACCTGCTGTGTCTTTTTCGCTTTGGTAACGGCCATAATTCAATTCCTCGTAGTGATCTCATCTAGGGACGGACCATTCGTCCGTCCAGGCGCTGCCGCGCCGAGCTATGCTATGCCTTCGCCGCAGTCTCGATGGGCGTAACGTCCAACATAATGCCGGGGCCCATCGTTGAACTCAGGAAGCATCCCTTAATGTACTTGCCCTTCGCGACGGAGGGCTTCGCCTTAATCACGCTGGTGATCAGCACGGTCGCATTCTCGATCAGCTTGTCGGGCGTGAACGAAATCTTGCCGACCGGGCAGTGCACGAGCGCCGTCTTATCGGTGCGGAATTCGACCTTACCGGCTTTCACTTCCTGCACCGCCTTGCCCACGTCGAAGGTGACTGTGCCCGTTTTCGGGTTCGGCATCAGTCCCTTGGGACCGAGAATCTTGCCGAGGCGTCCGACGGACTTCATCACGTCGGGAGTAGCGATCAGGGCGTCGAAGTCGGTCCAATTCTCCTTGGTGATCTTCTCGACCATCTCTTCGCCGCCTGCGAAGTCGGCGCCAGCTGCTTCCGCTTCCTTAATCTTGTCGCCGGTGGCGATGACCAGAACCTTTTTCGATTTGCCCAGACCGTGCGGCAGGACGACTGTTCCACGAACCATCTGGTCGGCGTGCTTAGGATCGACTCCCAGGCGCAACGTGACTTCGACGGTCTCGTCGAACTTAGCGAACTTCACTTTCTGCAGGAGAGGAACCGCGTCCTGCAGAACATAGGGGCGCTTCTCGACTGCAGAGTGCGCCTTGGCGATATTTTTTCCTTCTTTTTTCATTGCTCTTCCTTGTCTCCCACCGCCGATCGTTGAATCGAAGAGCCGTGGTGTTTTTGACAATTAAGTAATCGAGAAGTTTGGTAATTAAGCAATTGAAAACCGTGCAGCGATTTCAAATTACTCAATTTCTCAATTACACATCACTCAACTCTTAGCCGACTACTTCAATGCCCATCGATCTTGCGGTGCCGCGGATGCTCTTGATCGCGGTTTCAACCGAGGCGGCGTTCAAGTCGGGCATCTTCTGCTTCGCGATGTCCTCGATCTGCTTGATCGTGACTTTGCCAACCTTATCTTTGTTCGGCACGCCGGAACCCTTGGCGATGCCGGCGGCGCGCTTCAACAAAATCGAGGCCGGAGGCGTCTTGGTGATGAAGGTGAAGGATCGGTCGCTGTACACCGAGACTACGACCGGGATGATCAGTCCCTCCATCTCTTTCTGGTTGGTTCTGGCATTGAACTGCTTGCAGAACTCCATGATATTGATCTGCGCCTGGCCAAGGGCCGGGCCGACCGGAGGCGCTGGAGTCGCCTTGCCTGCGGCGATCTGCAGCTTCACATAACCTGTAACTTTCTTTGCCATGATCTCTCTTCCGCTTCAACTCCGGGTCTAGGATTTTCGGCCCAGCATTCTGAAGCTTTTTGAAACTTGAAACCTGAAAACTCGAAACTTGTTTACGCGACCTTCTCCACCTGGTTGAACTCGAGCTCAACCGGGGTGGAGCGGCCGAAGATCGTGACCATTACTTTCAAGGTTTCGCGGTCTTCGTTCACTTCGTCGACGATGCCGGTGAAGCTGGCGAACGGTCCTTCGCTGATGCGAACCGATTCGTTCTTCTCAAACTTAACTTTGAGCTTCGGCTTCTCGCGGCTGTCGGCGACTTTGTAAACGATGTGCTGGACCTCTTCGTCGGAGAGCGGCGTGGGTTGCTGACCGGTGCCAACGAATCCGGTGACGCGCGGCGTGGACTTCACCACATGCCAGACGTGATCGTCCATGTCCATTTCGACCAGCACGTAGCCGGGATAGAACATACGTTCAGAGGTGTACTTCTTGCCGCCACGCACTTCGGTGACCGACTCGGTCGGGATCAGCACCTTGCCGATCTTGTCCTGCAGGCCGAAGGCTGCGACGCGCGACTCCAGGGACTCTTTCACCTTGCGCTCAAACCCGGAGTACGAGTGGATGATGTACCACTTCATATTCGGGTTGCGTGGAGCCTCGGCGGTAGCGGCAGAGCCTTCGGCGCCGGCGGCTTGCGGCTCACCTGCTGTGCTTGGTGCTGCTTCGTTTTTTTCTTCGTCCTGCATATGTGGGTGTTTCTTCTCGGCCAGCTATTCCTTTACTTAGCAGCTCTGGGCCGCCATCTCATACGCGACTCTGCATCAATGAACTTTGAAGAAGCTGAACAGCGCCGTAACGCCGTGCTGAATCACAAAGTCGATCACGGCGAAATACAACGCGAAGATGAAGACCGTGATTACGACCACCGTGGTCGTGGCTCGAACTTCTTTCCACGAGGGCGCGGTCACCTTGCGCATTTCAGTGCGCACGTCGTTATAGAAGTTCCGGGTCTTCTCGGGCCAGGACTTTACCGTCGTGACAAGTGCGTTTTGTTCCGTCATGGTCGCCATCTTTTACTTCTTTCTTCTCGCTCGGTCTGCTACGCCTGTGCTGGCCGTTCGGGCCGTAAACTCTGGCAGGGGCGGAGGGATTCGAACCCCCAAGTTCGGTTTTGGAGACCGACAGTTTAACCGTTGAGCTTACGCCCCTGTACCGAATTGGGTAATTTGGAAATCGGGTAATTGTGTAATTTGAAAATCTTGCCTTCGGTTTTCAATGCACAATTACAAATTTCCCAATTACTCAATTATTTCACTTCTTTGTGCGGCGTGTGCTTGCGGCAACGGTTGCAGAATTTCTTGAATTCCAACCGTTCGGTCGTCGTCTTCCGGTTCTTGGTCGTCGAGTAGTTCCGCTCTTTGCAGTCGCCGCACTGTAATGTCACTATTTCTCGGGGCATTGCTCACTCCATGTGGCGCAGGCGCCCTCGCCCGCGTCTGCCGTCATCTTTACTGAATGCAGCGCGGACGAGGGCGTCCGCGCCACACAATCTACTGCACAATCTCCGCAATCGTTCCTGCGCCCACGGTGTGACCGCCTTCGCGAATCGCGAACCGCAAGCCCTTCTCCATCGCAACTGGCGTGATCAACTCGATCACCAGGCTCACGTTGTCTCCCGGCATCACCATCTCGGTGCCCGCCGGCAACTCCGCCACGCCCG
>Ga0207700_10000090_pt1 | contig 55960 bp, 47 predicted proteins | sample LARL82metaG_FD_184348 | JGI IMG/M metagenome (GOLD analysis project Ga0207700, IMG submission 184348) | Corn, switchgrass and miscanthus rhizosphere microbial communities from Kellogg Biological Station, Michigan, USA - LAR L8-2 metaG... | ecosystem: Host-associated > Plants > Roots >...
CGCGACACAAGCAAAAATGGGGGAAATGATTTATGGCGTGTGGATTGTGTAGCTCGAGTAGACAGACGGAGTTTTGCGCGGAGGTAAACATCCACGTTCCGGGTATGCAGGGCTTGGATGTGCCTGGAGTCTGGGCATTCCCAAAGCTCACGGTTTGCTTCAATTGCGGTTCAACCATGCTCGCTCTCTCGGAAGAAGAGTTGCATCTGCTTCAAGAACAGACAGCGTTGGTTAGAGCTGCCTGAAGCTCTATGCCGACGACACCCAAGCCCAATGGGGTTCGCATCGAATCGATTGACTTTAAGTTCCAGTCGCTCTGCAAGTAAGTCAAACAAAACTGCTGGCATAAGGGGGATGAAATGAATAATCGTGTCCGCGTAATGATTGCCGATGATCACTTTCTGGTGGCCGAATTGTGTAAGCGACTTCTGGAGACGGAGTTCGACGTTGTCGGCGTCGTCGGCGATGGCCGCGCACTCGTAAGCGCGGCGAGAGATTTGAAGCCCGAGGTAATTGTGCTCGACGTGGCTATGCCCATCCTGAATGGTCTGGACGCAGCAAGGCAATTAAAGGAAGTACTTCCCCTCGTCAAATTGATCTATTTGACCATGAATCCCGACGTAGATATCGCTGTCGAGGCGTTTCGTATTGGAGCCCGTGGATATGTCCTGAAGACATGTGCCGCAGCCGAGTTGGTTTTGGCAGTTCGCGAAGTGTTGCGAGGCAAATCATATATTGCGTCGGCTCTGCCCCGGGATACAATCGCCTTCTTGCGCACGCAGGACAAGAAGTTGGTGCATGAAGAAGCTCGCTTAACACCACGGCAACGTGAGGTATTGCAGTTGCTTGCTGAGGGAAGAGTAATGAAGGAGGTGAGCAGCATCCTCCAGATGTCGAGCCGGACCGTTGCGTATCACAAGTACAGGATGATGGAAGTACTTGGCGCTAAGAGCAATGCCGAACTGGTTAAGTACGCTGTCAGGAACCATTTGGTGGCCGCATAGGAGCGTGACGTCACGCCGCCTGAGCTTGAACGCGATATCGTGGCTATGCGGCGTGGCAGCGTCTGGGGGGCGAACATCTTTGGTGTCGCCCCCTCTGCCTCTTTGGAGTTTGCAAGAGTTCTGCGCCGGCGCGGCGCCGCGCCACAGTGTACCCTGACTTGCCTCGCGGTTCGGTAATCCCATCCCTGTCTCCTGCCGGCCAAGAAAACTCGAAGATTGAAATTGGTGCTGATATCGATTCCACTCCGGACCAGTGCGGGGATTCTCTGCGTCCGTTTCGTGTATTCCAATTGTTGGTTGACCATCCTGTAATAAGTAACAGTTGTCGTCGAATTCAGAGCGTGTTTCACTCAGGAACAAGTTTCGAATGTGGCCTTGGCACGAACTGGGATTCGCCAACCGTGTGCAGAGAAATACCGGATGAGAAGTTGATGCCGGTCAGTGTTCCGATACCGGAAATACAGATAGAAATGGTGTCGCGAACAGCCGGACTGTTGATCTGATCATGGAATAGTCGCTGAAGCTAGTTCAGAAACTTACGTGCAGAGATCGGAGGAAGTTATGCAGTTACAAGTCAGATTCACAAAAATGATTGCAGGTGCTGTGCTGTTACTCGGCGTGCTTATCGCTGGTAGCCATCCAGGCTTCGCGAGAGACAAGTACGAAACCCTCGAAGCAACGGCATTCGGTACGGGCACCCAGTTGGGGGCAAACATCGGCGTGACATTGAATATTTATGAATATTCGACTCCTGCGGACCGACAGATTTTGATTCAAGCCTACGAGAAGGGCCAGAACCAGGGGTTGGTAAACGCACTGCAGAAAATGAAAGCCGTAGGTCACGTTGAGATTACAGGGACACTCGGAAACGACTGCTCGTACATCAAGATGATTCCTACGGCAACTGGCCGAAAGATTATCTTTGTAACCAATCGCTGGATCAGATTCGGGGAGGCATATTATGACACCCAATCTCAGTCCTTCAATCTCACCGCTGGCATAATCGAAATCAACGATCAGGACAAGAGCAAGAGCACAGGGGTCCTCTACCCCGCGGCTCAGCTCGTCCTCGACAGCCAAGGTCAGTTGCAGTGGGATCTGAGAGAAAACTCGTGGAAACTGGTTGACGTTCTCGATTGGCAAGGAACACCGGGCGTCAATTAGGGCGCAATTCGGGTTTTGGCCCAGACTGTTTCAATAACTCTTTGGCGGCTTGCTTCAGTAACAACTCGCCTTGGAGTCAAATCGTGAGGTGCATTGTGAAAGATTATCGACGCTTCGCAATTCCGTGTGCTGCTCTGTTGTTCACACTGCCTGGACTTCTGAGCAATGCGACCGCTCAGGCGAAAAGCAACAAGTACGCTTGCTCGGAACCCAATCCGGCCCAACTCTGCACCGCAGCAAATACGTGCGGAAGCGCTGACAGTCCCTGCTCCGTGGATGTGAAACGAACTTCGGACTCGGCGTCTTCCACTCCGAGCATCTCGAACGCCAAAGGGAACTCGCTGTTCTGCGTGAAAGTTGGCACGACCGTGAAATGGTACAGCACTGCCAAAGACAATGGATTTGTGGTCGACGTCGGCCCGGCGTCACCATTCGAACCCGGCGGAGCCATCATCGGCGGTTCCGACCGTTCGGTTTCTGTTGTGGCGAAGAAGCCAGGATGTTTCAAGTATTCCGCGGGAGCCTGCCAGTCAGGCGCAATTTACGGGATGTGTGGAACAGCGGACGCTGAGCTCATCGTTTCGAATGGCAACTGAGAAACGCATTTCATGGCTGTTATTGCACGAGGAAACTAAATGCGAACAGGAAGACTGATTACGGCTTTAGCACTATTTCTCGGAGTCGCCTGGTTGAATGGCGCGACACAGGCAGCCGACTCATCCAAGTTTCAACCGACCCTACCGATGCAGTTTTCTGCAACCGCAATCGGTCAGGCAGGCATGGCAGCTGGAAAGAGTTTTGGCCTCACGGTTTACGTGCAGGGCTTAACCACGGACGGCGAAACTGAGGAACTCGTGGCAACCCTCAAGCACAAAGGCCAAGATGGCTTAGTCAGCGCGATGCAGGACATCGGGGACAAGGGTCGTATCGCTCCTGCGGGCTCGGTCGGCACTGGGATGCGAGTTGTTCGTATTCACCCAACCAAGGATGGCGGACAACACATTGTGCTGGCGACCGATCGGCCAATCTCTCTTCCGGAACTGTACAACTCTACCCGTTCCACGAACTATAAGATCGGCATCGTCATGCTTGACGTCGACAAAGATGGAAAGGGAACCGGCACATTCTCGCCTCTTTGCAAGGTGAAATTTAATAAGAGTAATGAGCTGGAGATTGAAAACTACGGTCAAAAACCGTTCCGCCTCGCCAATGTGTATCGACAAAAGTAACAGCGTACCTGGCAAATCAAGCGAGTGAGGGAATGCCGGTCTGCAGTCGAATGCATCATGCTCGGATTAAGCGCACCAAAGTGCAAGGGAAGCATCAACAAGGACGAACCGATGGAAGTCTGTAAGAACTCGAGATGGTTCGAAAGGGTCATACTGTTTCTCGGATGTGCGACAGTGTTGATGCTCTCGACTTCTGCATCGAGTCAATCCCCTGCCGACCAAGCCTGGACAATCCTGCAAGCCGGTGCCGACAACGGTAGCACCGACCAGCGGGTAGCCACCATGAGAGTGCTGCAGTTAATTCCGCGCGATGCTAAGGCCCTGGGCGTGGCGGAAAAAGGTTTACAGGATAAAGAGGCCGAAGTGCGTGGGGCGGCTGCTCTATCACTCGGCGCCATGGCGTCCAAGAGCGCAATTCCCGCATTGCTGGCCGCGGCCAAGACCGACAAAGAGGGCGCGGTGGTGCTGGCCGCCGCTAGAGCCCTGATCCAACTGGGGGATGAGAGAGGATACAGCGTCTACTACGCCGTGCTCACTGGGCAACGCAAAACCGGCGACAGCCTGGTTGGAGGCGAAGAGAAGCAGTTAAACGATCTATTGAGGAACCCTAAGGAGATGGAAGAGATGGCGTTTCAGCAGGGCATGGGATTCGTGCCGTTTGGAGGGATCGGGCTCCAGGCTTTTAACGTGATTCATTCCAGTGAGGAGAAGGCGCCGATTTTAAAAGCAACGTCTATCAAGATTCTGGCGAAAGATCCGGATCCGCGAACCGAAAAGGCGTTGGTTGCGGCAACGGCTGACAAGCACTGGCTGGTTAGGGCGTCCGCCTTCGATGCCCTGGCGCGGCGCGGTGATCCTGCGGTACTGCCGGACTTAACTGCTGGCTTCAAAGACGACAAAGACGAGGTGAAACTTACGGCTGCGGCTGCTGTGGTGTATCTATCCTCGTTAACTAAGCCAGTAACAGAGTAAATTCACACCGAGAAATCATTCGAGGGCGGCCACGATGGTGAGCGAGGCATGGATTTTCATTCGTTCAGAGGGAAACTCGGATATGATCACGGAACAAGTTAAGAAAATCCTATCGATAGCACTTAGCTTCATTCTCGTTACAGTTTCACCACACGCCTTATATGGATATCAAGCGGCCTCATCTTCCGTGCAGGATTCGGAGAATCCAACCGAATCTTCCCCGATGAGCACGAGTGCGCTTGAGGCATTGGTGGCGCCTATCGCACTGTATCCGGATGCGTTGGTGGCCCAGATTCTTGCTGCTTCGACATTTCCAGACCAGATTGCTATCGCGAATTACTGGCTGCAACAAAACAAGAGCTTGACCGGTAGCGCCCTGATGCAGGCCGTCGACAAGGAAACGTGGGATCCGAGCGTGAAGGCACTGACCCAGTTTGCGTCGGTGCTCAACAACCTGGCGACGAATCTTTCGTGGACTTCATCTCTGGGAGAGGCTTATCACAATCAGTCTGCTGATGTGATGAACGCCATCCAAACTCTTCGTGCGCAAGCCAAAGAAAAGGGCAATCTGAAATCCAGCCCCCAAATCACTGTCGTTCAACAGTCACCGCAAACGATCGTGATTCAGTCGGCGAGCCCACAGGTCGTCTATGTACCGCAGTACAACCCGGCAGTGGTTTACGGATACCCATACGTGGTTCCCGGCTACGTTGCGCCGGTATATTCCACCGGGGATATGGTGGCGGCGGGGCTACTATCGTTTGGCGCCGGAATCGCAGTGGGCGCGATGATGAGTGGTGGATGTTGCGGATGGGGCTACAGCAGTTGGAACTGCGGCTGGCACGGTACCGCCGTCGTGTATCACGGCGGGGGATATTACGGCAATTCAGCCTGGCACGGCGGTTACTACAACGGCGGCTATCATAATAGCTACGGCTACAACAATAACTACAACCACTCCGGCAATAACTACAACAACTATCACGGTGGCGGAAATACTTATAACAAGAATATAAGTGGAAACACGGTCAACGTTAACCGACAGAGCCCGCAAAGCTTCGACGCGAATCGTTCCTCAGCCTCCAATTCCTGGGCACAGAACCACAATTCGGCTAGCGACAGATCCACTGCGTTCAGTGGCATGGACGGACACTCGAGTGGGTTTGGCGGATCCGGCGGATGGTCTTCGAGGGCAGATAGCGGTCGCGGCTGGGGAAGCATGCGCTCCAGCGGGTTCAGCGGCGGCCGCTTCGGTGGTGGCGGCGGTTTCGGCGGTGGAGGCTTCCGCCGCTGATCTCCGGCGAGCGGAGCGCAGAGAAAAGACAATTCGGAGCTACGCCTATGTCATATCTTATCTTCAAACATCTGACGCAAGTTGCCAGGCTAATGTTGTACGTGGCTCTCTTCACCGGCGTCACGTTGATGGTCTCCTGTAACAGATCGGACACTTCCGCCTCGGCTCAAAAAACCTTCTCGTCACCCGCAGAGGCAGGGGCGGCCTTTTTGGAAGCCGCAAAGTCCAATGATCAGGCTGCGCTTGTGGCCATCTTCGGTCCAGATACCAAGGACGTCCTGCTTTCCGGAGATGCAGTGAAGGACAAGAACGCACTACAGGACTTCGTTGCCGCATACGTGCAGATGAATCGCTGGCGCGAAATCAAAGCCGGAGGAGAAATCCTGTATATCGGCGCCGACAACTATCCTTTCCCAATTCCTCTTGGCCGGAATTCTTCGGGCCAGTGGTCCTTCGATACGGCAGCAGGCAAGGATGAGATCCTGGCGCGTCGAATCGGCAAGGGAGAACTGACCGCCATTGCTGCCTGCGGTGCAGTTGCCGATGCTGAGCAGCAATACTTCAGCCAGGCTCATGACGGTGACAGCGTGAAGCAATACACCCAGAAATTTATCAGCGAGGAAGGCAAGCAGGACGGGTTGTACTGGAACGTTTCAGAAGGGCAGGCTCCAAGTCCTCTCGGCCCGCTTCGTGATTTTGCGAAAGCCGTCGGTTACACCGATGCAGGCGACAAGCCCCAGCCATTCAACGGGTATTACTTCCAGATTCTGAAAAAACAGGGAGACAAAGCACCCGGGGGCACGAAGGATTACATTACGAATGGGAAGATGACTGACGGGTTCGCCGTTCTTGCCTACCCAGCGGCCTACAGGAATTCAGGAATCATGACGTTTATGGTTGGCAAGGACGGTACCGTATACCAAAAAGACTTGGGAGAAAAGAGCACCGAACTTGCAGCTGCCATGACGGAGTACAACCCGGGCGATGGATGGAGCGCGGTTGTCGGCACAGAGGCATCCAACCAAGGATCAAACTAGGCGACTTTTCTTCCGATAATTAGCTCGAAGTTCGATCAGTTATCGGGCACGATAACTCAGAGTCACACCAGTTCAGGGAGGCGGGCAGCCGCGAGAGAAGGTTTTCATGTGTTATCTAGCGCTGCCTCAAACGGCTTGTTGTCTTTCCATTCAGGATGCTACGGTGCCATAGCTCGGAGACTGTCGAATAGCTTCGGATACTGATGCATCGCAGTCTTCACATCCTTGTGTCCCGTGGTTCTCATGACGGCTGTTACCGAAGAATCACGTTTCGCTCCCTGGGATAGGTTAATGATCCTAACGGATCACTCAGGAACAATCTCAAGGTTCTCTCAAACCGGGTGAGCGCTGTCAGTTCTGCCAGTTTCCAAGGCGGCGTGGCGCTCCTAGACTTCGTTGTTGCAATGACCTGGCATGGTCATCCGTCGAACCGACCAGAATAGGCGAACCCGAGTGACACCACTGTGGTGGTGCTTGTCTTCTGCTGTTCCTCTGGTTTCTCGGCAAACGTCTCGGTCAGGATTTTGCCGAACGGTGAGCAAGGGAAATGGCGGGAACCAATCGCAACTAGAGAGGACACCATTATGAATACGATCAAGCGCACCTCACTGATTATGGTCGCCATGCTGACGGCCAGCTTACCTGTATTCGCCCAGGCTGGCGGGGCAGGTGCAGAGCTGCAACAGAAATTGGCGGCGGTGAAGCAATCAGTTGGAGAAAACCAGCAAAAACTCCACCAATATCAATGGAAGGAAACCACCCAACTTACCCTGAAGGGCGACCCGAAGCCTCCCAGCGAATCAGCTTGCCAGTATGGTCCGGATGGAAAGGTGCAGAAGACGCCGCTGACTGCGCCGGCGCCACCTCCGAGCGGAGGAAGACTGAAGCAGAAAGTGATCGCGAACAAGAAGGAAGAGATGAAGGACTACATGGGAGAGGTAAAGGTTCTGCTCGCGAAGTACGTTCCCCCCAATCCGCAGGCCATGCAACAGGCCTTCCAGGCCGGGAAAGCCTCGTTGATTCCCGGTTCCGGCGTGGCGCAGATCGTTTTCAAAGACTATGCACTGCAGGGCGATCAGATGGCGCTCTCTTTCGACACTGGCGCAAAGAAGATCAGCACCGTGAACGTGAATACATACATGGACAATCCGAAGGACGTGGTCACATTGGCGGTTCAGTTCGCCAGCCTGCCGGATGGCACCAACTATGTACAGCAGACTGTCCTCAATGCCACTGCCAAGAGTCTCGTGGTAACGACAACAAATTCAGACTACAAGCCCCTGGGAGCACAGTAGACACACGATGTCACAGTCAATTCCGCAGTGGAGGGGATTTGTTCCAACACCACGTGAAAGGACGGCGAAAATGCAGATGGCATCTTTTCCTGGGTTCGGAGACGTGCACCGTTGCGGACTGCCAGTGTTAGCTCGAACAGTATCAATGATCTGACAAACCGATTACTCTCTTCTCGAATCTTGCAAAAATATGGAGGCAAACGTGAATAAGAAAGCATTAGGAGCACTGGTGGTAGCGTTGATCTGTTTGGCCATCTGTCCCAACGTTGTCGCTCAGGCAACAGGCTCGCCGGCGGCAACCGCCCAAAGCGGGCAGGCTTCGCTGGATCAGGACATTCAATTGTTGCGGAAGGATCTCGCCTCGGACAAGAAACAGCTGATCGCCAGTAATCTGGTGTTGACCGACACGGAAGCAACAAACTTCTGGCCCATCTACGATCAATATCAAGCGGAATATAAAAAAATCGGTGACGCGAAAGTTGCGTTGATCAAAGACTATGCCCAGAACTGGGGATCGGTCTCCAATGAGCAAGCGCTGGGGTACTGGCAACGATCTCAAGACATCGAACAGTCGGTTCTTCAGTTGCGCCAGAAGTACGGTCCGATCGTGGGTAAAGTACTTCCTGGAAAGAAAGCAGTTACTTTCTTTCAAATGGATCGCCGGATCGCTCTCTTGCTAGATCTGCAATTGGCAGCGGAGATTCCGTTGGTCCAAGAACAGGGGCATTGAAGCTCGATCCTGCAGGCCGCGTAACCGTGGATCTGATTCCGTTCGGGTTCACCATAGCTTGACCCGGCATTCATAGGGTCTTATTGCAATCCGGTTCATAACGCATCCCGTTCACCAGGCATATTGCCAACCAAATGCCGAGGATCAGGTCGACGGTGGCGCAGAAACCGGGCCACCAAACTGGCACACCGGCGTTCTCGATCAGCGAGTGATGGAAAAGGTCAAAAACGCCGTGCCCGGCTATGGCAACCGCGACCAGCCACATGCTTCTCTTAAACCCGAGCAGAGCCAATAGAGAGAATCCCACTCCAACGGCGATTTCAATTTCCAGAATTGTTCTCGAAGCTCCCATCACCGCAAACAGCGCGTAGTAGGAGGCGATTACGATGAGCACCGTGGGATAAAAGGCTCGCCCGCGGTCCAGCCCGATAATGCGGGCGGCGCCCGCTACGGCAAAAGCCAGAATCGTACCAACCAGATACTCCATTTTCAGTCCACAGTCCTCAATACGGAATTGCCGTTGCGAGATCAGATCACTTTACTTGGCGAAGCCTAAGCCTACCTCTGGCTTGGGAAGTTGTAAACGATGTCGAAAGAGTGCACCACCAGAGAGGTAAGCCTGTCGCAGACTTCAAAAGTGACTTTTGAGGGAGTGAAGGCGACGACGTTTGCCGTCGTCTCCGAGGCTCAAGTGACAGCGACCGTTCCGGCGGGCGCGGTGACTGGGAGAATCACCATCATGACGACGGGCGGGACGGCGGGACGGCGACGAGCGCTGGGGAATTCACGGTCACTCAGTAGCTTGCAGCTGGTTAGATAGGCTCGGAAACGTGGCTAAGAAGCCTGCTTCACAGGATTAAGGCGGGAACGGTGCTCTTCTTTCCTTTCTTCGATCGTGAGCACTCGCCGACCAAGCCCTGCGAGTTGGGATAGTTCCTGCTGGATGGCCTGCAGCCGCTCCTGCCTCTGGATGTGGGCGACCTGCGCCTGCGGTTCGTGTCGGCCTTCCCGGCGATACTGCTCGTTCAGCTCTTGAATCCCAGCGATCTCAGCGCGGAGACTCCCAATCTTTTCGCGAAGCACTTCGAGGTGGTCCATAACATCAGGATAACATCCGGGCATTGAGCGTCTGGGGCTAATTTCGTCGGCGTTGGTTGAATCGAGTTGAATCGCGGGAACACATGAAAACCACTCATCGCCCCAGCTTCACGCAGACTTTCTCGTCGGCAGGCGGAACTCGATGACTCTGCCGCGTGCCTGCGGAGGAAGCCACTTTACGCGCTTCGAAAACTTGTTTGGTATGTAGAACTCAATTATTTTTGCCACGGCTCAATCCCTTCTTTACCCGCGCCAATACGAGTACACCGAATTCAATGTCCCCGCCACTCCCACCCACACTGACAGCGGATGGAATCAGTCAACCTCAGTTTTCTCAGAAGCGTCCGACAGACCGCGCACGACCTCATCCACATGTTCTTACTCCCTTCACCCTGTACAACATTGGACACGCTGACTGCCGTTTCGGATGGCGACGTTTGTCATTTGATTGTCAAACGAATGCTTGAGAATCCCGCTCGGGGGTTGGCGACAGACTCAACCGGAGATCCACGGCTCCTAGCAACTCGTTGTCCTCTCCTAATTTATTGTGTCAATCGCAGGAGGAGCGTTTCATGCTCAAGTCATCGGGCGATTCGGCGCCCAGGACACGGATGTTGCTTGCGGCGCCTTAGCGTGGGGGCAGCTCGACTCCAGACAAGCGTTTGCAGGCATCGAGCAGAGCCTCTTGCACTCGCGTATCGCGAGTGACAGGGCGGGGCTTCCGAGGACGCATGTGATAGAAGTACTGGCCCGTCACAGTCGCGGCGGGATCGTCGCTTGCCGCGAGCCAAACCTGCGTGCGATGGCCCGCGTCCAAGTCGTCTGTCGCTCCTGGGCCTCCCATCTTGGTAGCTACCCACCCTGGTTCCAGCGCGTTGGAGAATACGTCAGGCCAAAGACGCGCCACCGCGAATGCCAGAAGCACATCGTGCAACTTTGTGTCTGAATATGCTTGCTGTCCCTGCCACGGACGCCGCTCCCAGGTGAGATCAGTCAGGCTGGCATCGCCGCTTTGGTGGAGACCGGAACTGAGGTAGACGAGACGCTTCGGCCGCTGGATCAGAGCCGTAAGGATATACGGCGCGAGCGTATTGACGGCGAACACTTGTGGCAGGCCGTCCTCGGTGGCGATGCGTCGAGGCTCTTGGTAGCCGATGGCGGCGTTGTGGATGATGGCGTCGAACGAACCAAGACTGTTCACTTGCTCGGCCACGGTACGTACTCCGGCGATGCTCGATAGATCGCCGACCACGACAGTCTGCGCTCCAGGAACCGCGGCCATGGCTTCTTGTCCTCGCTTCTGGTTCCTGGCATGGAGAACGACGGAGTGGCCCTGCTCAATGAGAAGTTGGGCGGCCATCCGACCGAGACCGTCAGCAGAGCCGGTGATGAAGACGCGCGCCATTATTTTGGATTCTCCGCGCTTGTCAAAGCGCTACTCAATCTGCTGACCTCTTCCTGCAGTACCACCAGACGCTGGTACTCACGGCCTTCGAGAGGGCCCATTGAGACTCTCAGGTTGCGATGGCGCATTGGACTGGCGACGGCGCTTCGCAATCCAACGTGAATTTCTTTCACGCCCGTGGAGTCGACCAGACCGCGTGCGTTTTCCGGTTTGATGCCACTGCCCGGCATGATGATGACCCGGTCTCCGGCATTCCCTACAAACTCGCGAATCTTCTCCGCACCCTGCAGGCAAGTAGGTTCTCCGCCAGAGGTGAGGACACGGTTGACGCCCGACGCGCAAACATCGTCGAGCGCACGAAAGAGATCCGCAGTCATATCGAACGCGCGATGAAAGGTCACAGAGAGCGGACCGGCCTCCTTCACGAGCTGACAGGTACGGGCGACGTCAACGTTTCCATGGATGTCGAGGATGCCGAACACCACTCCATTGGCTCCGAGTTGCTGCGCCATCTTGATGTCGCGGCGCATGGTTTCAAATTCGTCGGCTTCGTAACAGAAATCTCCGCCACGGGGCCGGATCATGACATGCAGGTCCACCGAGACCGCCGCACGCGTCGTCTCAATCAGCCCAGCGCTGGGCGTGATTCCACCCTCGATCAGACTGCCACACAGTTCGATGCGTCCAGCTCCGCCGCGAACCGCTGCACTTGCCGAGGCTACAGAGTCGACACACACTTCAATCAGGATTTGGGATTGTGGTGCCATCACGGTGATTTTAAGACAGCGTGATTTTTCTTATTGAATCCCCAACTGTTTCTGAATTTGCTCGAGTGGCACGCCTTTCGTCTCTGGAACCATGGTGCTTACCCATAGCAACTGAAGAACCATCATCCCAGCAAAGAACGAAAAGACATAGCCGGGCGGGAAAGAGGCGACCATCCTGGGGAAGAAAGTTGTGAGCAATGCAGCGAACATCCAATGCGTGAAGCTGCCCAGGGTCTGGCCCTCCGCGCGGTGACGATTGGGGAAAATCTCAGAGATGAACACCCAGATGACGGCGCCCTGGCCGATGGCGTGCGCCGCGATGAATGCAAAAATGCAGACGGGCACGATAGAAAGATGGTTGGTGAAAAAAGCCCATGCGACCAGGCCGAGTGACGCGATGTAGCCGAACGATCCAATGTAGAGAAGAGTGCGCCGGCCGAGTCGGTCGATCAGCCAGAGGCCAACGAATGTGAAAACGAGATTGGTTAGGCCAATCCCGATGGACTGCAGCAGAGCGGCTTTCGCAGCGAGCCCGGTCAGTTCGAAGATGCGGGGCGCGAAGTACAAGATGGCATTGATTCCCGAGAGTTGATTGAAGAAAGCAATGAGGATCGCGAGCAAAATCGGCTTCTGCAGGCGTCTGGTCCAGAAATGCCCCGACGACACTTGTTCGGTGGATGCCGCCATAATCGAGTCTGCCTCGGCTTCGATATCGCCCTTCGAAGCTTCCGGCTCGATCCTTTGCAGGACCTGAAGTGCGGCCTCGCGGTCGCCCTTCCGGCTGAGCAGCCAACGCGGACTCTCGGGAAGTCCAAAGCAGAACAAAGCATAGAGGGCCGAGGGGAAGGCAGCTACTCCCAGCATCCAGCGCCATGCATTTTCGCCGATGCCCGCCAGCAGCGCATTCGAAACAAACGCGACTAGGATGCCAAAAACAATGTTGAACTGGAACATTCCCGCGAGCCGTCCGCGGTGCTTGGGCGGTGCGATCTCGGAGATGTACATGGGGGCAACAACGGTTGAGATGCCGATGCCCAGCCCGCCAATCACGCGCGCCGCGATGAAAGTAGATACGTTCGTCGCCAAGCCCGAGCCTACCGCGCCGACGAAGTAAAGAACTCCGATCCACAGGAGAGTGGCCTTGCGGCCGAAACGGTCGGCGGGCCAGCCTCCGAGCAGGGAACCGACTACAGTTCCGTAAAGCGCTGAGGCCATCGCGATTCCGTGTAGGCCAGGGCTGAGTCCCCAGAGGGTCTGAATGGTTTTTTCTGCACCGGAGATGACGACCGTATCGAATCCGAAAAGAAACCCGGCGAGCGCCGATGTGAGCGACCAGAAGAAGATGCGGCCATTCATAGTGGATACCGGACCTCAGATTTCTGACGTGAGACCTCTCGACCAGACTTGGGTTGAGGCCCCAGGTCTGAAGTTGGAGGCCCAGCTATTTTCGCGGTCCTGCTTGCAGAGGATATCCCTTTTCGCGCCAGTCGCGGATACCGCCGTCCATCGAAATCACGTTGGTATAGCCCATCTTCTGCAGGTTATCGGCAGCCAGAGCCGAGCGGAAGCCACCGCCGCAATAAAGGATCATCTCGGTATTGAGTTCCGGCACGCGAGCTTCGATATCGCGTTCGATGATGCCCTTGCCCAGGTGAATCGCACCGGGTAGATGGTCTTTGGCAAATTCGCTCTCTTCACGCACATCGACGAGAACGAATTTGTCGCCGCGATCGATGCGGATTTTCACGGCGTCGACATTCGTCTCGCGCACGCGGGTCTTGGCGTCGTCTACGATCTTTAGAAAGCGAGGAGGATGCTGGTGAGCCATGAGAGCTCCTTTCACAAGATGCAAGATGCAAGGATCGATGAGCGGCACGCAACCGGTGTGCGGCGCCATGGCCTCAACATAGTACCAAGCGTGCCGGGTTTGTGCATGCAGTTGCGAACTCGCTTCCATTAGCATGAATCTGTGCCTTTGAACCCGCCATCGCGCAATGTAGGCTTGGCTCGCGCCATGTCGAAGCTGGGATATTGTTCGCGTTCGCAAGCGGCGGAATTGATTCGCGCCGGTCGTGTACGGCTGAACGGGGTGGCACGCCTAAATCCCGAGGAGCCGGTTCACCTCGGAAAAGACTACATCGATGTGGATGGGCACGCCATCCAGTCGCAGAGCAAGATCTATCTCATGATGAACAAGCCTCGCGGAGTCGTGACGACGGCGTCCGACGAAAAGGGGCGGCAGACGGTTTACTCGGTGTTGGGGAATGCGGGCGAATGCCAGCCGTGGGTCGCTCCCGTCGGGCGATTGGATAAAGCCAGTGAAGGACTGTTGCTCTTAACCAATGATTCCGAGTGGGGCGCAAGAATCGCCGCACCCGAGACGCACCTCGCGAAAACCTATCATGCGCAAGTCGGCGCGATTCTCGGTGAAAAAATGATCGAGGCAATCGCTCAAGGCGTCACCACTGCGGACGGAGATTTCCTCCGCGCTAGGGAAGCCCGGCTTTTGCGCTCAGGGCAGAAGAATTGCTGGCTCGAGATCGTGCTCGATGAAGGCAAGAATCGCCAGATCCGGCGCTTGCTGGAATCGCTGGGAGTTGAGGCGCTCAGGCTGATGAGAGTGGCAATCGGCCCGCTAGCACTCGGAAGCCTGCCCAAAGGCGCATTTCGCGCATTGACCAATGACGAAAAGCTAGCGTTGGACCGCGCGATGGCGGCGAATAAGTCACTAACCACAGAGGGCACGAAGTAAACACGAAGAAAAGTTGTTCAACATGCCTTCGTGTTACTTGGTGTCCTTCGTGGTTGCACTTCTGCATTCCGCACGACATGCTAGACTCGGCCTTCTGCCTGAGGCTTTCAATTGCATGAGTGATCTCACCTTCCTTCCCGCCGCATTGATGGCACAACAAATCCGCGAGCGAAAGATTTCTCCAGTCGAACTGGTCGAAGCCCATCTCGCAAAAATCGAACGATTGAATCCCATGTTGAGCGCATTCGTGCACATCGACGCCGAGAAGGCTCGCCGCGAAGCCCGCGACGCCGAAGCCGCGGTAATCAGTGGGAATAATCTCGGCCCGTTGCACGGCGTTCCTATCAGCATCAAGAGCTCTCTGGACGTGGCCGGGTTTCGATGCGAGGCTGGTACTCGTCTGCGCTCCGGGCACGTTGCGACGCAAGATGCGCCGCTGGTTTCGCGGTTGCGAAATGCTGGTGCAATCGTGCTGGGCGTTACTAATACTCCCGAGTTGTTAATGGCTTGGGAAACCGACAACCTGTTATATGGCCGCACCAACAGCCCGTGGGATCTTGATCGCACGCCCGGCGGTTCCAGCGGAGGCGAAGCCGCGGCAATCGCTGCGGGGATGTCGGCGGGCGGGGTTGGCAGCGACGGCGGCGGCTCCATCCGAGTGCCCGCACATTTCAGCGGAATCTGCGGACTCAAGCCTACGCCCGGACGCATTCCCGCGACCGGACACTTTCCCGAATCCGGTGGGCCGTTCGCGTTGATTGGCGTCGTCGGCCCAATGGCGCGCACCGTGGCCGATGTGAAGGCATTGTTTGAGGTGATGCAAGGCCCGGACGACGGAGACACGTGCGCTGCGCCGGTGCCGTTGCGCTGGCCGACTGATGACGAAACCATCAAGCTCCGCGTCGGATATTTCGAAGACGACGGCCGCACACCGGTGACTCCGGAAACGAGGGCCGCCATCAGGACCGCTACAGAGGCCTTGCACAATGCTGGATTCGAAGTTGAGCCGTTCCGTCCCGACGGCTTGGAGGAGGCCCGACTCCTCTGGAAAAGGTTTTTCGTTACTGTGGGCGGGATGCTGATCCGCCCGATGTTTCACGGTCTCGAGCAGGACTTGAGTCCTACGTTGAAGCAGTTTCTCGAGTGGTCCCAAGGCGAAACGCTGCTTACCGCTGAGACTCTGCTCGATGCGTGGATTGGCCGCGACGTCCTGCGTGCGAAATTTCTCAAGCAGATGCGCAAGTACCCAATCTTGCTGTGTCCCGCAGCCGCGATCCCTGCCTTCCGCCACGGAGAGCGCACTTGGACGATTGATGGCAAGTCGGTCCACTACTTCGACGCTTGGAGCTACACCGAATTCTTCAACTTGCTGGGGAATCCGGGCGCGGTCGTCCCGGTCAGCCATTCATCCGAAGGCCTGCCAATCGGCGTACAACTCGTCGGCCGGCCTTGGGAAGAAGAGCAGGTTTTGTCGGTTGCAGCCGCGCTCGAGAAGGAATGTAAAGCGTGGAAGGCCCCTCCGATTCATTGAACGCGCAGTGGAACACACGGTAGTATTTTTGTATTATTCCGCCTGCTGTCTCGTCTGTATAACGTTATCTGCGCGGGATTTCAGCTACTGTGGGGCTGAATTCGTAGCACTGCTGAACGTCACTTCTCATGCGGGAAATGCCAACATCTCAGGGATTCGCGGGCCGGGCTTTGTCGTGGCTCATTCCTTTTCTCGTCGTCTCTGCCGCATATCTCTACACCTTTCCTCAGCCCAATATTTTTTATGCAGGTGTTGTCCTGCTGCACGCCGTCGGAGGTGCACTCGCTGCAATCCTTCTGATCCCGGCGTTCCTGCGGTTGATGCGCACGGGGAGTCTATCTTCCCGCATTGGCTGGCTGCTGATTGCGGCGGGCGCAATCATCGGACTGATCCTCATCAAGACCGGAACTTCACGCCCTGAATGGAACAAGCTCTATTCCCATATTGCGGTATCGCTGACCGGTGTGGGCCTGCTGATTGCGGGGCGATGGGGGCGCGAAGCGTCCGATCCGGCGCCGCTCAGCACGAGGCTGGCGAGTGGTGCCATGCGCGCCGCGGTCTGCCTGGCTGTGCTCGCCGGCATTGGCTACGGCGCGCGCTACGTGCGGGAAGGCTGGCAGTCGCGCAACCGCATCGAGAATCCGACCATGCCTCCTGACACCATGAACGGAGAAGGCGACGGACCTGAAGGTTCATTCTTCCCGAGTTCCGCGCAGGTTTACGGCAAGCAGAAAATCCCTAGCAAGTTCTTCATGGAGTCCGACTCCTGCAAGCGTTGCCACGAAGATATCTATAACCAATGGTTTAGTTCGGCGCATCATTTTTCGTCGTTCAACAATCAGTGGTACCGCAAGTCGATCGAGTACATGCAGGATACGATTGGCACCAAGCCCTCGAAGTGGTGCGGTGGATGTCATGATCCTGCCGTTCTTTATGCGGGGTTGATGGACACGCCGATTAAGCAGATCGTGCACCGTCCTGAAGCGCAGGCCGGGTTGGGCTGCATGATGTGCCATTCCATTGCCAACGTGAAGAGCACGATGGGGCAGGGGGATTTTTATCTCGAGTATCCCAAACTGCACGAGTTGGCGGCGACGAAGAATCCAGTGGCGCGCGCCTTCCATGATTTCCTGATCAAGCTGAATCCCGAGCCGCACCGTCGGGTGTTCCTGAAGCCGTTCATGCGCGATCAGACGGCGGAGTTTTGCTCCTCGTGCCACAAGGTGCACCTGGATATTCCTGTCAACAGTTACCGCTGGTTCCGAGGCTTTAACGAGTACGACAACTGGCAGGCGAGCGGAGTTTCGGGGCAAGGAGCGCGGTCGTTTTACTATCCGCCAAAGCCGCAGCAGTGCGCCGATTGCCATATGCCCATGGAGTTGTCGAAGGATCAGGGAAACATTAATGGAGCCGTCCACTCACACCGCTTTCCCGCGGCCAACACCGCCGTCCCGACAGCGAATGAAGATCCGGATCAGCTGAAGCTGACGGAAAGCTTCCTGAAGAACGGACAGCTGACAGTGGACATTTTTGCTCTGTCTCCGGCGCAAGCTCCGCTCAAGCCCGGGGCGAGCACGCAATCGGATCTGTCAACCACATTCGCGGTCGGAGAAGAGGCTGAGAGCAAGGTCAATGCCGAGAATGCCGGTGAAGTCGCTCCGGTGACTGCGCCGCTGGACGTGGTACAGCCGGCACTGCGTCGAGGCGACACCGTACGCATCGATGTGGTCGTGCGCACGAAGAAAGTTGGACACTTCTTCCCCGGCGGCACCGTTGATGCCTACGACACGTGGCTTGAATTGAAGGCCATAGACGATAAAGGGCAGACGATTTTCTGGAGCGGTGCTGTCGACGCCAACGGCCACGGTCCGGTCGAAAAAGGGGCGCACTTCTACCGGTCGTTGCAGATCGATGCGCATGGAAATCCCATCAACAAGCGGAATGCATGGGCCACGCGGGCCGTCGTATATGTGCGCCTGATTCCCCCTGGTGCGGCCGATACGGTGCACTATCGCATGTCCATTCCGCAAAACGCGGGCAACAAGATCACATTGCATGCTCGCCTGTGCTACCGAAAGTTTGCGTGGTATGGGACGCAGGAAGCCTTCGCGGGAATCCCCGACGCGTCGAAGCCGAACGCGGTTGCGCCGGACTATGATGACCGCCCAACGTTATTCACCGCATCGCTCAGCGGCGTCTCGGCGAAAGAAGAGAAGATTCCTGACCTGCCGATTGTGGCGATAGCCGAGAACGAAGTCACGCTGCCGGTGGCTGCGCACGGCGCACATTTGGCAGAGCCGAAGACGATTGTGCGTAAAGAAGAATGGCAGCGCTGGAACGATTACGGAATCGGATTGTTCCTGCAAGGCGATTTGAAAGGCGCGGCGACGGCTTTCTTGAAGGTGACTGAGGCCGATCCGAATAATCCCGACGGCTGGGTCAACATCGGCCGCTGCGCCGAGCAGGAAGGCGACATGGCTCGCGCTCGCACGGTGCTGGAGAAAGCTATTTCACTGTCTCCGAACCTAGCCCGCGCCAATTTCTTTTACGCCAAGGTTCTTCGCGCGGACGGGAATTATGAAGGCGCTGCAGCGCGGTTGCGAGGCGTGCTCGCACAATATCCGCGGGACCGGGTTGCGATTAATGATCTGGGACGCGTCCTGTTTTTACAACGCAAATACGACGAGGCGGTGAAGATTTTGCAATCGGTGCTGGCGATTGATCCCGAAGATCTGCAGGCACACTACAACCTGATGCTGTGCTACAACGGACTCGGCCAGGAAAAGTTAGCCAAGGAGCATGAGGCGCGCTACCTGCGGTTCAAGGCCGACGAATCATCGCAGGCGATCACCGGACCGTACCGGCAAATTCATCCCGAAGATAATAACGAGCGGCAGGCGGTCCATGAGCACGTTTCGATTCCCCTGCCGAGCGCTACGAAACATGTGGTGACGGCTGGCGCCGCCGTTCGGCCGCAGGCTGTCCGGCCAGCGTCCAGCAAGTCATCTGCCGGGGCGTCCAAATAATGATTTCTTCCGTAACTCAACTCTCTAGCAATGTAGCGAGACAAAGAGAAAGACAGAAGAGCTCTTTCTTGCACTTCCTCGGGGCTTCCGTGACTCTGTGGTTGATCGTCGTGACGCTTGCCCTAGCCTCTGAAGCGCAGCAGGTCCACTTCCGCGATATCACGGCGCAAGCCGGAATCCACTTTACGCACAACAACGGCGCCTTCGGAAAGAAGTGGCTGCCAGAAACCATGGGACCCGGTTGCGCCTTCATCGACTACGACAACGACGGCTATCCTGACATCGTGCTGGTCAATGGCGACGATTTCGCCGGCCATCCGCACGCTGGCGCGACCACTCTGAAGCTTTATCACAACAATGGCAACGGCACCTTCACCGACGTCACGCGCAAAGCAGGACTCGCGGTTCCGATGTTCGGCTTCGGGGTTGCCGTGGGCGATTACGACAACGACGGCTTTGACGATCTCTTCATCACTGCGCTGGGCCAGAGCCATCTGTTTCACAACAACGGCAACGGCACGTTCACCGATATCACCAAGACTGCGGGAATGTGGGGCCCGAACGAGTTCTCGACCAGCGCCGCCTGGGTCGATTACGACCGCGACGGCAAACTCGATCTCGTCGTCGCAAACTATGTGCAGTGGAGCGAGCAGGGCGACCTTTATTGCACGATCGATGGCGCGCACAAGTCCTACTGCACGCCCGAGTCATACAAGGGCACTTCGCTGCGACTTTGGCACAACCTGGGCGGCGGCAAGTTTGAAGACGCTACCCAGAAGGCCGGGTTGGGCGATCCCACGTCGAAGAGTCTGGGCATCGCAGTTCTCGACTACAACGAGGATGGCTGGCCCGATCTCGTGATCGCGAACGACACGCAGCCCAACAAGCTCTATCTCAACAAGAAGGATGGAACGTTTGAAGAGCGTGGCGTCGCTGCTGGCATCGGCTTCAGTGAAGATGGCATTGCACGCGCGGGCATGGGTGCCGACGCCGCCGACTACGACCGCAGCGGACACGCCAGCATCCTCATCAGCAACTTTGCGAATCAGATGGTCTCGCTCTACCACAACGAAGGCCACGGACTCTTCGTCGACGAGGCTCCTCAATCAGAAGTTGGCCGGGCCAGCCTGGTTACGCTGGGTTTTGCCTGTTTCTTTTTCGACTACGACAACGATGGCTGGCAGGATATTTTTGTCGCCGACGGCCACATTGAAGATCAGATTGAACGCGTGCAAAAGCGTGTCAGCTATGCCGAGCCGCCGCATCTGTTCCGCAATCTGAGCGGCGGAAAGTTCACCGAAGTCACGGCGCAAATGGGAAGCGTCTTTGCCGCGCCAAAAGTGGCGCGGGCCGCGGCTTATGCCGACATTGACAACGACGGTTTCCTCGACGTGTTGCTGACTACGAACGCAGGGCCCGCCTATCTGTTTCACAATGAGGGTGGAACGAATCACAGCGTGCGTTTCAAGCTCGTGGGCACGAAGTCGAATCGCGATGGGATCGGCGTGGTTGTCCGTGTGAACTCGGGAAGCGACAAGCAATGGAAGATGTTGCGGTCAGGATCAAGCTATCTATCGCAGAGTGAATTGGTGCTGACCTTCGGCATGGGCGCACAAGCCAAAGCAGATAGCGTTGAAATTCAGTGGCCCAGCGGGCAGGTGGATAAGCTTTCCAATATCGATGGCGGTCAGACCGTCACGGTGCAAGAAGGGAAGGGCGTCATTTCCAAGCGCGCCTACGGCTCGGAAAAAGCAGAAACCACAAAGGGCACGAAGGCTCACGAAGGAAAGACGGACCTTACGCGAAATCGGTTTCCTTTGTGATCCTTCGTGTCCTTTGTGGTTAAATTCCTCTGATGACCTCTCGACTCTTCACTGCCTTTACTGTGACCCTTCTCGCCGCCCTCGGCCTCCTTTCCTCGGAGTCGAAACCGAACACAATCGAGGCCGCGCGCCTGAACAATCTCGGCGTCGCCTACATGAACCAGCAGCTTTTCGAGAAGGGATTGAAGTCTTTTCAGCAGGCGGCGGAAGCCGATCCCAAGCTGGCGATTGCGCGCCTGAACGTCGGCATCGCATACCTGAACCTGCAGAAAGTGGACGAAGCTAAGGCGGCGTTCGAGGACGCGCTCAAGCAGGATCCAAAGAATCCCAATGCCTGGTACGGCCTCGGGATGCTGGCTAAGAATACGGGCGACGCGGCGGCCGCAAGCGACGCTTTCAAGCGCGTCATTGAGATCGACCCGAATGACGCCGACACCTGGTATTTCCTGGGCACGGCATATGTACAAGGCAAGCAGTTCCCGCAGGCGATTGACGCTTTCGAGCGCGCGCTGAAAATCAGTTCCTTACATGCTTCGGCAGAGTTTGGATTATCGCGCGCGTACCAGCAATCCGGAGACGTCGATCATGCCCGCGAGCATCTGAAAAAATTCCAATACATCACGCAAAACAAAATCGGTGCGCCCATGAGCCTATCCTATGGCGAACAGGGGCAGTACTCTCGCGCAGTAGAATCGCCGCAGGCTGTGCTGAAAGCTCCAGCGCCGATCAAAGTGCGATTTGTCGATGTCAGTGCCGAGGCAGGCCTGGCTACTGCGACGCCCTCTGATCCCAAGTCTCCGCTGGAGATTGCTGGCACGGTTCCCAATCTGTTTGGATACGGTGCGTGCTTTCTCGACTATGACGGCGATGGCCGCCCGGACCTTTTTGTCGCGGACCGCGGTAAGGAAGGTGGTCTCGCGCTGTATCACAACCTAGGCAATGGAAAGTTTGAAGACGTCACGCGCAAGGCTGGGCTCGATCCCTCCCTTCATGCAACGAGTTGTACGGCCGGCGACTACGACAACGACGGCTTTGTCGACTTAGCGATTGGGCTCGATGGCCGTCTTTTGCTGGAGCACAATGAGAGGAACGGCATATTCAAGGATGCGACTGGAACTTCCGGCATTCACACGGACGCCCTGATTCTCGGGCTAACGTTTATTGACTATGATCACGATGGCGACCTTGACCTTTACGTCACACAGTTCAATTGGAACCATCAGCTTTCCTTTGATTCCGGCGTCTCCTTCTTCGCTAAGAACACGGCCAGGCACGTCATGTGGAGGAACAATGGAAATGGCACTTTTGCCGATGTGACCGACTCCACGGGATTGGAGGCGACTGGATCAGCCGTGGGTGCTGTCGGTACTGACTACAACAACGACCGCGCTGTCGATATCGTCATGGCGTCGGCAAAGGGTCCTAAAGTTTTCGAGAACCCGAGGGAGGGGAAGTTCAAGCTGCGACAACTCGTGGCCGATCCGGTTCCAGCACTTGGCGTCGCTGTTCTCGATTTCGACCATGATGGTTGGATGGACTTTGCTTTTACCCAAGCCGGAACGCCGGCGCTCACTTTATGGCGCAACAACCGCGGAAACTCTGAACCGGTCGCGTTTCCCGTTCCCGATTGGGTCCATGCTTGGGGCGTCGCCGCCTTCGACTACGACAACGACGGCTGGGTCGATCTGGTTGCTGTCGGCGAAACCAAAGAGGGCAAGGGCGAAGTGCGACTCTTCCGCAATCTCGGTCCCGATGGTTTCAAGGACGTTACCGCCGATGTGGGTCTCGATAAGATTCAACTCAAAGACCCGCGTGCAATCATCACCGGCGACTATGACAATGACGGCACTACCGACCTGCTCATCACTCAGAATCATGGTCCTGCGGTTTTACTCAAGAACGAAGGCGCCAATCAGAATCACTGGCTGCGGCTCTCGCTCAAGGGACTCGCCGACAACAAGTCCGCCATCGGCACCAAGGTTGAAGTCTTCTCCGGCGGCAACCGGCAGAAGTTTGAGATCTATGGCTCCAGCGGCTATCTCGGACAGAACTCTCTCGATATCGTTGTCGGCTTGGGTGATTCCAAAGAAGCCGACATCGTGCGCATGCTGTGGCCGACTGGCGTGCTACAGGATGAAATCCAGGTCGCCGGTGACAAGGGCCAGGACTACATCGAGATCGATCGTCGAGGCAGTTCCTGTCCAACTCTGTTCGCGTGGAATGGCGAGCGCTACGAATTCGTTGCAGACATGCTGGGTGCAGGCGTGGTGGGCCATTGGGTAGGGCCGGGGCAGCGCGACGTTCCACGCCCAGTCGAGTACATCAAGCTGAATCGAAATGCGGTTCGGGAGAAAGATAGTGTTCACTTCGCGAACGGAGTTTGTCATCCTGAGCGAAGCGAAGGACCTATGAACTCCACGACGAATTGCACAGATCCTTCGCCGCAAGAACCTGCGACTCCGGATGACAAGGCGCGCGATTCAGGGAATACTCTCAGCTTCCGATTCATGGAGCCATTGGAAGAAGCTGTCTACCTCGATCAGGTACGGCTGATGGCGGTCGATCATCCCGCTGATACCGAGGTGTATCCCAACGAGTATTTCGCATCGAACCCGCCCTATCCGCCGTTCAAAGTGGTGTTGAGCCGCGACGCGCGGTCGCCGGTCGGAGCATGGGATGAGCACGGGCACGACGTTCTTCCCGCCCTGCAGGCACACCGCTACTTCGGTGATTTCACGCTAACGCAATTTGCCGGGTTCGCGAAGCCACATACGCTCACACTCGACCTCGGCGAACCTTATCGCGGAGGCCCGCTATGGCTGTTGATGCACGGCGAGGTCGAGTACTTCACAGCGAACAGCATGTATGCCGCATCGCAAGCCGGAGTGGAAGCGATCTCGCCGTATGCGGAAGCCCTCGGAGAAAACGGCCAGTGGAAGCGCGTAGTCGACGATCTGGGATTTCCGGCCGGCGGCCCTCGCACCATGACCGCCGACCTCACCGGCAAGTTGCCGCCGGGCACGCGGAAGATTCGCATCACGACTACTCTGCAGGTTTATTGGGACAACATTCTGATTGACCGCACAGCACAGACCGCCGCACGCGAGGTCCCCTTCGACAAGCTCAGGGCAGGCTCTCGCCCCACCGGAGAAAACGCGGGTCTTCGGGATGACGCCGCTAGTAAGAGGGTACGGTTGTCGCCGATTCCCTTGGTCCATGCCGATCTCGAATTTCACGGATACCCTCTGAAGAGCGAAGGCAATCCCGCGGGCAACGTGCAGTACGTCTACGAGAAAACCAGCGCGACCGGCCCCTACACGCGTCCCGCGGGAACGTACACCCGCTATGGCGACGTGCTGCTGCTGCTCACTGCAACCGACGACAAACTCGCGGTATTCGGCTCTGGCGACGAGGTGCAACTCGACTTCGATCCGTCTAGCCTGCCCGCGCTTCCCAAGGGCTGGGTGCGGGATTATTTCTTCGCCGCCAATGGCTATGAAAAAGATATGGATTTCTACGCGGCAGAAGGGAACTACGTTGCCCCCTTGCCGTTCCTTAGCATGGGTGAATATCCGTATCCGTCCAAGAAATCATTTCCGCTCGATGATGCGCACCTCGACTATCTGCTGGAGTACAACACTCGCCACATGTCAGGCCACGAGCAACGCGGATACTGGTTCGACTATGGTGAGAAGAAATAGAGCCTGAATCGGCATATTACGGAAACGTTTTAATATTGACAATTTCGCCCTTCCCATAATCCAATAGCCGCACCCATGGAAACCACTGCCGCGCCTTCCTCCGCCCCTCCCCGGCTCCGCCGCACGCTCACGCTGTGGGACCTGATTTTCTACGGCATCGTCCTCATCCAACCCATTGCGCCGGTTCCTCTGTACGGCGTGGCGCAGAAACTCTCCGACGGCCACTTCGTCACCATCATTATCATCGCCCTGTTCGCCATGTTGATCACGGCGGTGAGCTACGGCCGCATGGGCGCTTTGTATCCGACGGCGGGATCGGCCTACACGTATGTCGGCAAAGGACTCAACCCTCATCTGGGATTCCTCGCGGGCTGGGCAATGATTCTTGACTATCTGCTGCAACCACTCATCAATACAGTTTGGATATCGACTGCGCTGCACGCGCGATACGTGCCCCAGGTTCCTTTTGTCGTGTGGGCGTTGCTGATCGCGGGAATTATGACCGTGCTGAACCTGATTGGAGTAAAGGCCTCGGCGACCGCGAACAAAGTTCTGCTCGCGATTATGTCGGTAGTAGTGGTCGCCTTCATTGTCCTGGCATTGAAGTTTCTGTATGGCGGCCAAGGCTGGGCTGGGCTATTTTCCCTGCAACCGATTTATGATCCGAAAACGTTCGATTCACACAAGATCCTGACTGCGACTTCATTCGCGGCGCTGACCTATATCGGTTTCGATGGCGTGACGACTTTGGCCGAGGATGTGGAGAATCCGAAGCGCAACGTCCTGTTGGCAGTCGTTCTGACCTGCATCTTCGCGGGTGTCTGCAGCGGCGTGGAGGCTTACTTAGGTGCGCGCGTCTGGCCGGACTGGCAGTCGTTCCCGAACCTTGAAACCGCATTCATGGATATCTGCAGCCGCGTTGGTGGCAAGCTCTTGTTTAATTCCATGGGATTCATTCTGATCGTTGCCGCATTCGGCAGCGGACTGACCGGCACTCTGGGTGCGGCACGGTTGCTCTTCGGCATGGGACGTGACAACGTGCTGCCCAAGAAATTCTTTGGTAAGCTCAAACCCGGTACCAGCACGCCGACTAACAACATTCTCTTGATCGGTGGGTTGGCATTTCTGGGCGCGGTCCTACTCAACTACATTGGCAGCGCCTATGAACACGCGGGCGAATTGCTTAACTTCGGAGCCTTCCTCGCCTTCATGGGCGTGAATTTCGCCTGCTTCTGGCAGTTTTCGGTAATTTCAAAGAAAACAGGCGAAAAGCGGAAGCTGTTGCGCGATGCGATCCTGCCCCTGCTTGGATTCGCTTTCTGTGCCCTGATCTGGTTCAACCTGAATGTCATCGCCAAGACCGTCGGCGGCATCTGGTTCGCGATTGGGATCCTGTATGTGGGATCCAAGACCAACTGGTTCCGATCAAAGCCCGTGATGATTGATTTCAGTGACAACTGAGGCGTCTTGTAATTGGGAAATTGAGTAATTGTGAAATTTGATTCGAGGAGCGGGCCCATGCTCGGTTCCAGCAACATCGTCGCGTTTGTCCCGATTACCGACGGCGAGAAGGCGCGCGCGTTCTACGAGGGCGTGCTCGGGCTGCGTTTCATTAAGGACGACGGGTTCGCCACGGTATTCGAGGCGAACGGAATCAGGATTCGCGCCGCTAAGATGAAGGAAGTGAAGCCCGCGCATTTTACCGTCCTGGGCTGGGAGGTATCCGGGATCGAGGACGTGGTTCGCGCCCTGCAGGCGAAGAGCGTGAATTTCGAGATCATCGGCTTCTTTAAGCAGGACGAGTTGGGGATTTGGACTGCGCCCACCGGGGATAAGGTGGCGTGGTTCAAGGATCCCGACGGGAATATTCTGTCCGTTTCGCAGCACGTGTGAGAAAAATTGTGTAATTGGGAAGATGGTCATCGAGTAATTGAAAAGCCCACACTACTTGTTTTCAAATTCCCCAATTACTCAATTCCCCAATCACACAATTCTCTTTACTCCACGTTCCACCCGCTGACTTCGACAGCTGCTTTCGCTCCGCCCAACTCGCTGGCTCGGTAGCTCGCACTGACTTCACGCTTCTCACCAGGCATCAGAGAAATGTAGTTGTCTTCCCAAACCACCGGCAGAATCTCGTCTCCCTTGGCGCCCTTGTTGACCTTCAAGCGAACAAAGAACGCCAGATTCTTGCTCGGATTCTCAAGCACAACATGGGTCACTTCGTCTTCGCCCTTGCGCTCACTGCGATCCGTGACCTTCAGTTTCACCTTGGGTAGTTGTGACAACGCGGTGAAGTCCGCGTAGTCGGCCGTCGGGGTCATCCACCACGTGCTTTTCGCCCAGTCAAGAGTTTCAGGCTTGGTCGAGAGCCAGTAGAAATTCGAGCCAACAAGTTTCCCCGTGGAGTCTTCCAGCCTGAGGACCAGGAAATACGTCGGACTCAATCCGGAGATGTCGGGCAGAGGGAAGATCTTCGTCGTGCTGTCGGCGCCGGCGTCGACCGTGTTCGATTGCGTAAACTTCTCAGTCGCGTCCAGGTTGTAGACCTTCGTGGTGAGTTTCAGCCCCTTCGCATCTTCGTACTGGCTACTGACCAACCAGATCGAATGATCGTCGTAGCCATAAAGCGGATGCAGGGCCTCCATCGAGCGCTTCGCCCCAAAATATCCGCCGCCGGGACGCAAGTAATAGTCGTACAGATGCCAGATCATCGAAGGCCACGCATTGTTCAGCATCCACTGAATTACGCCCGTTGCCTCATACTTGTTTCGGCTGTAGGCCTCGTACATGGCGCGCACACCTTCGTAGGTTTGCATCTGCGACTTAATGGCGAAGTCTTCTACGTTGTCGGACTTTCCATAGCGATTCGCCAGTGCCTCGCTGAACACTCCGATGGTTTTGAATTCCCCACCGCCGGCGTGGTAATTCCAAACATCATCGACTGGCCACATGTGATCTTTGCCCACCATGGCGCGGATGCTTTCAATCGGTGGGACAGCCGGTCCCATGCTGGTTTCCATGTTGAATCCGTAAGCGCCGCCGCAGCCTCCCGGATTGCACTGCTTACGTCCGGGTTGGCCTTCGGGCGTGTCCACCTGCCAATAGTTGGGCGCGACATATTCATAAGGACCCGTCATCTTCACGCCGCTATCCCCGGTCACGCTTGTTTTCTTTCCTGTAGCCGACGAGACAACTGGATTCGGCCAGAACAAGTCCTTCTCCACATCGAGGTACATCTGCTCCACATCCGGTGGCGGAGGATTATCGCTGCCATTGAGCCACATGACCAGGCTCGGATGGCTGCGCAAGCGATAAATCTGATCGCGCAACGACTGCTTGGCGATCTCAAAATCTTTCGGCTGCCAGCGCGGCCAACGCTCCCAGAAATCGCAGCAGCACCAGCCCGCCAAGACGAGGATGCCTTGGCGGTCCGCAGTTTCGTAGAATTCTTCGCTTTCGAGCTTGCCTTCGAGGCGGACCGTGTTCAGTCCCATATCGCGGACGTAGCGGAATTCATCCTGCAGGCGTTGCGAGTTTTCCCGTAACATCAGGTCTGGCGTCCAGCCGCCACCGCGAATCAGGATGTTCTTGCCGTTAATGTGGAATGCGCGTCCGCCGACCGAGTTGAAATCGGAGGTGACTTCCCGAATACCAAACTCAGTGGACGTATGATCGCTGACCGCGCCGTTGGCTTCGAACTCCATGTGCAATGGATAAAGATTCGGCTTGCCCATTTGCGTGGGCCACCAGAGGCGCGGGTTTGCGAAAACCAGTTCCGGGAACTTGTCGGCCGTGAAGGTTACGTCTTTGGCCTCGTTCGGAGCGAGCTCTACGTCCTGCTCGAACTTGACTGCTTCAATCTGTCCCTTGAGCTTGCCTTTGACTGGCTGGCCTGTCCCGTTCTTGACTTGGGTCGTCACCGTGAGTTGTGCGCTGTCGTTCGTCGGCATATTCAGTTTCGATACAACCGTCGGGTAGCGCAGAGCGACCGGTCCGCTGGTCGTGAGGTAGACTTCGCGCCACAGTCCCATGTTCTTGTCGGGAGGCGCGGGATTCCAGTCGACGAAAGTAATCGCGAGATCGTGGTCGGTAGGAGAAAACACTTGAACCGCGAGAACGTTCTCCGCGCCCGGCTTGGCCGAGTCGGTCACATTGAACTCGTAGGTACGCCACGCTCCCGCAACGTCGTCATCTTTGGCAATCTGCTTCCCGTTTAGCCAGATGTTGGCCCGGTAGTTGATACCATTGAACTTCAACCATACGGTCTTGCCTTTATAGGACGCTGGCACCGCAAACTGTTTGCGGTACCACCAGGACACCGCATAGGGGCTGTCGGGGGCCATCGGGATATTCGAGAAATTCGCGCCGATGGGATACGTCACGCCGGCAAAGTCGCGCAGGTTCGTACCGAAGAGTGGATCGGGAAAGGTCTTATCCTTTACCAGCGCGGCCACCACCGTGGTTGGAACGGTCGCGGCATGCCATCCTGTTGGCGCAAATCGCGATGTCGAGATGACTTCTCCCTTGGCTTCAACCTTCGCCGATGTTTGCAGTGACCAGCCCTCGCGCAGTTCGAACTTGGCTTCCGTCGCGGATTTTGTCGTGCCAGGGGTCTGGGCTAAAAGAAGAGATGAAACCAGAAGAGCTTGGAGGAGAATGAAGCCGGTAATCGCGGCCCGCTTGCCTGTAGTCATGGCGCTCCTAATCAATTGCAGTTTCTGCTTGCAAGTCAGTGGAGGCCTGCTCACGCAAAAGCCCCCGAGAATGGATAACACTTATATTAATTCGTTTCAATAGCGGATTTTTTGAAATCTTACGTGTCGGGACACCATCCTGACGCGAGGAGTACATCGCCAAACGAAACGGCCCGGTGCACGCCAATCCCCGTAGTTTATAATTAAAAATTCGCCTTTCCACTCTGGAGTGACAAGAAAATGATCCGATTTTTGCAGACCCAAGGACCCACGAAGAAAATCATTCTTAGCGGCATACTTCTCGTCATTTGCGGCGCGATGGTGATTACGTTTATTCCTGGTGGCCTAACGTCTGAGCTAACAGGCCAACCCGGCGCGGGTGTAATAGCGAAGGTGGCTGGCGGAGAGATCAGTGCGGAAGAGGTGCGCACGACCGCGCGTCAAATGGCTCAGCAAGACGCCCAGCGCTACGGCGAGATGGCGGGAAAGCTGATGCCATTTCTAATCCAGCAGGAAACTCAGCGTGCGGTGGAACAGTTAATCAGCCGCCAGGCCCTGCTCAGCGAAGCCCAGCGTATGGGCCTTCGCGTCACGCCGGAAGAAGTCAAAGACGAATTGCAGCACGGCCGATACGCTGCCACGTTTTTTCCCGGCGGCAGCTTCATCGGTCAAGTTGAGTACGAGGACATGCTGCAGCGTGCCAACCTGACCCCCGCCAAGTTTGAAGAAGCGGTAGGCAACGACATTCTGCTGACCAAGCTACAGGCACTGATTTCCGGCAGCGCCAGTGTAAGCGAAAGCGAAATTCATACCCAGTTCATCAAGCAGAATTCTAAGGTGAAGTTTGACTATGCCTTGTTGAAGCAGGATGACCTGCGCAAGGGACTACATCCGACCGACGAGGAACTGAAGGCTTTCTACGAAGGTCACAAAACGACCTACGCGAACTCGATCCCCGAAAAACGCAAGGTCAAATACGCGGTGGTCGACACGGCGAAGGCCGAAGCTGGGGTACAGGTTACGCCCGATGATCTCCGCGCCTACTACGATCAGCACCGTGATCAGTATCGTACGCTGGATCAGGTGAAAGTCAGTCATATCCTCATCAAGACCCCCCTGCCCGGTCCCGATGGCAAAGTGGACGAGAAAGGCGCGGCCGAGGCTCAGCGTCGCGCCGAGGACTTGTTGAAGCAGTTGAAGGCCGGCGCCAAGCTGGAAGACGTGGCGAAGAAGTATTCAGAGGATCCGGGCAGCGCGAAGCAGGGCGGTTCGCTCGGCTGGATCGGCAAGGGACAGACCGTTCCCGAATTTGAGAAGGCTGCGTTCTCCCTGCCCAAGGGCCAGATCAGCGATTTGGTGAAGAGTAGTTACGGCTTCCACATTATTCGCGTCGACGACAAGCAGGACGCACATGTGAAAACGCTGGACGAAGTGAAGGCCGAAATCGAGCCGATCTTGAAACATCAGAAAGCGCAGCAGATCGCGCAGAAACAGGCTGACGCCTTGTTGAAGTTGGCCCGGGACAAGGGTCTGGACGCGGCTGCGGCCACCCAGGGCATTCCGGTCATCAATTCGGACTTCTTCGGCCGCAAAGACATGCTGCCGGGCCTTGGGCCGGCAACTCAGTTCATGGACGCGGTATTCGCTGCAACCGAGAAGTCGCCGCCAGATATGGCGCCTGCATCCCAAGGTATCGTGGTTTATCAACTACTGGGGATAAAGCCCGCTTCGACGCCGACCTTCGAAGAAATCCGCAGCAAGGTAGAAGACGAATTCAAAAACGAGCGTTCCACGACTTTGCTGGCACAAAAGATTCAAGAACTGTCGGATCGCGCCAAAGCCGAACATGACCTGAAGCGTGCTGCGAAAGAGTTGGGCGCAACCGTCAAGACCAGCGACTTCGTTCTGCCCGACGGGCAAGTCCCAGATGTGGGCTCCATGTCAGGACAGGCTGCGGTGGCCTTCAACATGAAGCCAGGAGAGATCAGCGGACCGATCAACAACGGGCCGACTGCGGTGGTCCTTGCGGTGATCGAGAACCAGCAGCCTACCGAGGCAGATTTCGCCGAGAAGCGTGATCAGATTCGCGATCAACTGCTCATGGGTAAGCAACAAGAGCGCTTCGGCCTTTTTGTTTCCAGCCTGGTCGACGAAATGACGAAATCGGGGAAAATCAAGCGCAACGAAGAAGAGATCAAGGCACTTGGCCGCACCGGCAGCGAGCAGGGGATGTAGCGACGGTTCCATGCCTTTTCCCCGCGCCGCAGGCATTTTGTTGCATCCCACGTCGTTGCCTTCGCGCGGCGGGGTTGGTGACTTCGGTCCAGCCGCATATCAGTTCGTAGATTTCCTAGCCTCCGCCCGGCAGGGCCTTTGGCAAGTGCTCCCTCTCGGTCCGCTGGGTTACGGTAACTCGCCGTACTCCTCGACCTCGGCTTTCGCGGGAAATCCGCTTCTGATCAGCCTCGAGCGGTTGGTCGATCATCGCTGGATCGAACGGGACAAGCTCGATTCTGTCCATTCCACGGCGCTGACAGAGTCCGGTTCCGTCGCATACGATCAGGTCTTCGCCTACAAAATGCCGCTATTGTTCGAAGCGGCTCGAAGCTTCCTACGCGTTGCTTCGGCTGACGCGCGCCGCCGGTTCGAAGATTTTTGCGCAGAGAATTCCTGGTGGCTGGACGATTTTGTTTTGTTCGACGCCATTCGCGCACGTCATAAGCTTGCCAGTTGGAATCAGTGGCCGCACGATCTCGCGCACCGCGATCCCGCTGCGTTACAGGAGGCGCGTCAGGAACTCGCGGATGACATCCAGATCCGCAGTGCATTGCAGTTCGCTTTCTACGAACAATGGCGCGCCCTGCGGCGTTACTGCTCCGGCCGTGCAATTCGCGTGGTAGGCGATGTCGCGATATTTATGAATTACGACAGCGCCGAGGTTTGGACGCATCGCGAACTGTTCCGCTTGAAAGACGATCTCGAGCCGGAAGTCGTGGCCGGAGTGCCTCCAGATTTTTTTAGCAAGACTGGGCAGCGTTGGGGAAATCCACTCTATCGCTGGGATGTGATGAAGCAGCGCGGATATGAGTGGTGGATCCAGCGGCTGCGCTGGGCTACGCAGAACTGCGACTACATCCGCCTCGATCACTTTCGCGGCTTTGACCAGTTCTGGGAGATCCCCGCTGCCGATGACACCGCCGTGAACGGACGTTGGGTGGATGGGCCGCGTGACGATCTGTTTCTGAAGCTTCGAGAGTCTCTTGGCGGCTTGCCTTTTTTTGCAGAGGATCTGGGCCACATCACCCCAGAGGTGCACGCTCTCCGGGACCGGTTGCAAATTCCTGGGATGGCCGTTTTACAGTTCGGTTTTGGCGATGAAGGCGCGCACATGTATCTGCCGCATCGTTCTCAGGGCAAAGCGATCTATACCGGCACGCACGACAACGATACTGTCGTGGGTTGGTGGCATTCCGGCGCGGCCGAGCACGAGCGCCGCAATGCCGAAGCCTACGTGGGTCGCTGCGACGACGGTATCCATTGGGCGTTCATTCGCTCGGCGCTGTGTTCGCCGGCGAGCCTCAGCATGATTCCGCTGCAAGACTTGTTGGGCTTGGGCAGCGAGGCTCGTATGAATACTCCCAGTCTGCATGGCGGCAACTGGCGATGGCGTTTCGATCAGCAACAACTGACGCGCGACTTGGCCACGAAACTGGCTCTCCTCGTCGAATTGAGCGACCGCCTCCCCAAACCCTTCGCCGTTCAGGCGAGCGAGACCTTTGCCGCGTGATGCCACCGTGCTGTAGCGCCGGCATCTTGCCTGCTGTCGCCTGAGCCTGCCGAACGAATCTCCATTATGAATGTATTGTTACAGGAAGTGCGCTTTGCGCTTCAGCGCAGATCGTGTATAGAGGGTGGGGGAGTGTGAACGTGAGCGACGCGATCATTCAGGCCGTGGGCGTTGAGAAGTCCTATCCGCAAGCGGATGGCACGCGGATCCAAGTCGTGGGGCTTACCAATCTCGAAGTCGAACCGGGGAAGATCATCGCGTTATTGGGACCTTCGGGATGCGGCAAGTCCACGCTATTGCGCATCCTGACCGGCCTCGCGCAACCCTCCTCTGGAACGCTCCTGTGGCACGGCAAATCGCTCGATGGCCAAATGCCGAACGTGGCCATTGTCTTTCAAAGCTTCGCCCTCTTTCCCTGGCTCACCGTTCTGGAGAACGTCGAAGCTCCCCTGGAAGCGAAGGGAGTGCCCGCCGTTGAGCGGCGCAAGCGAGCCCTGCGCACCCTCGATACGGTCGGTCTGGACGGCTTCGAAACGGCGTACCCCAAAGAGCTTTCCGGCGGCATGAAGCAGCGCGTAGGCTTTGCCCGTGCTCTGGTGGTAGAGCCGGAAGTGTTATTCATGGACGAACCGTTTTCGGCTCTCGACGTTCTGACCGCCGAAAACCTGCGCGGTGAACTGCTTGAGCTCTGGCTGAACAAGAAGATGCCGGCCAGCGCCATTTTCATCGTGACTCACAACATTGAAGAGGCCGTGATGCTCGCCGATCGCGTCATGGTGTTGGGCAGAAATCCTGCTCGCATTCGTTCGGACTTTAATATCCGGCTCAAGCACCCGCGAGACCGCAAGTCCGCACGCTTTGTAGAACTCGTCGATTACATCTACAAAGTCATGACGGAACCCGAGCTTGAGCACGATCTCCCCGACGCCGAGACGACCGCTGAAATTATTCTGCCGACTGGAGGCCTGACGAAAGAGGTGCTGATGAAGGAGGCAGGGCCTGTCCGCACTGCGCGATATCAATTGCTGCCGCACGCGCGTGTCGGCGGAATCGCCGGCCTGACCGAGCTGCTTCGGGATCGGGGTGGTCGCGAAGATCTGTTCCGCCTCGCCGAAGAACTGGTGATGAACGTCGAGGACTTGCTGCCCATTCTCGAGGCCTGCGTTTTGCTGGGATTCGCTTGGCTGAAAGAAGGGGACGTGCAAATTACTCCCCAGGGAGTGGCCTTTGCCGAAGCCGATATTCAGCAGCGCAAGATCCTCTTCCGGCAGGCTGCACTGGAACAGGTGACCATCCTGAGGCAGATTGACAGCATTCTGAACCGGAAGTCGGACCACTCCATCGCGGACGAATTCTTTCACGACATTCTCGACGAACATTTTTCCGAGGACGAAGTCCAGCGCCAATTTGACACGGCGACGAACTGGGGCCGCTACGCAGAGATTTTCGACTATGACCGCGAGAAGGGGATGCTGGTCCAGACCGAACCACCGTCGCCCTCCGAGCCTACAGTTACACCCGAAGGCGATTCCTCCGCGCCGCAATCCTAAGCAAAAGTTCCCAAGTCGACAGTGAACGTATGAAGAAACCAACCAGGCTTACGGGATTCTCGGCATATCAGATCTGGGCTCAACTGCCCCGAATCGAGATCTCGTATTTGCCTGACCTGCTCATGTTCGGAGCGGGCATCGCCTTGTTCTATGGCGTGCTGGTCGTCGGCCGAGCATGGCTCGGGCCCTTCACACCCGAGGTAGAAATCTCACGTCAACCTCTGGCCTTGATTGCCTACGCCGGATACTCACTACTGCGGATCACGATCGCATACCTGCTCAGCCTGGCATTCACGTTGGTATACGGTTACGTGGCCGCCTACAATCCACGGGCCGAACGCTTCATGATTCCTCTGCTCGATGTCTTGCAGTCGATCCCGGTACTTAGTTTCCTTCCCGGAGTCATGTTGGCGATGGTGGCTCTCTTCCCCGGCCGGCAACTGGGAGTGGAAGCCGGGGCAATCTTGCTCATCTTTACCGGTCAAGTCTGGAATATGGCATTCAGTTTCTACGCTTCGCTGAAAAGTATTCCGAAGGAAATGCGCGAAGCGGCGACTGTCTATCGATTCAGTTGGTGGCAGCGCTTCATTGAGATGGAGTTGCCGTTCGCGGCGATCGGTTTGGTGTGGAACTCCATGATGTCGGTAGCCGGCGGCTGGTTTTTCCTGATGGCCTGCGAGATGTTCGTGCTGGGCGCTCGCGACTTCCGACTTCCCGGGCTGGGCTCATATCTGCAGACCGCGGCCAGTGCAGGGGACACGCGATCGATTCTCTGGGGTGTGGCCACAATGATTGCGGTCATCGTATTGCTCGACCAGTTCATCTGGCGTCCTGTGATCGCGTGGGCCGAGAAGTTCAAGGTGGAGCAGGTGGAGAGCACCAACGCTCCGCGCTCGTGGGTGCTCGACCTGATTCAACATTCGCGAAGCCTAGCCCAGATTCGCAAGAAAACAGTGCACCCGCTGGGTGAACGCGTGATGCTGTATTTTTCCCGCAAAAAATTCAGCGACGAGAGCGTGCCCCGAAGTGTGTGGAAGACCTGGCTCACGCGCCTTCTGGCTGTCGTGCTGCTGGTCGCTATAAGTTACGGCGTTGTGCGCGTGGGAATGATTTTGGCCGGCCTGCAGAAGGTGGAGCTACACGAAGTCCTCTTCGGTCTGGGTGCTACCTTCTTTCGCGTGAACGTTGCGCTGATCCTAGGCGCATTGTGGACGATTCCCGTGGGGGTGGCGATTGGATTCAATCCCCGCCTTGCCCGCATTGCCCAGCCGCTGGCGCAGATTGCCGCTTCCGTTCCCGCGACTGCTTTGTTCCCGGTGGTGCTGCTGTTGCTGATCCGTGTGGGCGGTGGACTAGGAATTGGTTCGATCGTGCTCCTTCTCTTGGGAACGCAGTGGTACATCCTGTTCAACGTGATTGCGGGTGCGATTGCGATTCCCACCGATTTGAAGGAGTGCTGCTCCGTTTTTCAAATGCACGGGCTGGAGCGCTGGAAAAAACTCATCCTGCCCGGTATATTTCCTTACCTCGTCACCGGCATGGTCACGGCATCTGGCGGGGCTTGGAATGCAAGCATCGTCGCCGAGTATTTTCACTTCAAGGGACACATCTACACCACGGTCGGCTTGGGAGCCACTATCTCCCAGGCCACCGACGCTGGCAACTTCAACCTGCTGCTGGCCGCAACCATGATCATGGCGGCGACCGTCGTGACGATCAATCGCTTGCTGTGGCGCAAGTTATACGCGCTGGCCGAGACGCGTTACCGCCTCGAGACCTGATCAGCACTGGGCACGCTCGCCTGGTTACCTCCGGTTACTCACTCGCTTCCCCATAACTCATTTCATCGAGTTTTAATTTGCGCTTCATTTTGGCGCAATGCAACTGGGCTATTGGTATGAGATGCCGTCAGACCAATTGCACTCAGATCCGGCGCAGGCCGCGGTGTTGGCTCGCGTCGCTCAATTTCCCGGCTTGGCAGGAAAACTTGCGCCTGTCAGCAAGGTCACAGAGTTGTACCGGCGAGTGCAGCAGTCGCCCGAAGGGTTTCGTCTTCAAAGCTTGCTGGCCGAGATGCGAGTGGATCTGCGCGTCGCTGCCAGCGACGAAGAGCGGATTCCCGCCAGAGGTCCGGTGGTTGTGATGGCCAATCATCCGTATGGTGTGTTGGATGGTGCTATTCTCACCGTCCTCCTAACGCGCGTGCGGCCCGACGTAAAGGTGCTAACCAACTTTCTGTTGGCCGATGTGCCCGAGTTGCAAAAGCACTGCATTTTTGTCGACCCATTTCAGACCGACCGATCGGTGGATTCAAACCGGGGTGCTCTGCGAGAAGCTCTAGCCTGGCTCCAGAGCGGTGGCATGCTGGCGATGTTCCCCTCGGGCGAGGTCTCACATTGGCAAATGCCAGCGGCTCAGGTTGTCGATCCCGCGTGGAATGACACGGCAGTACGTTTACTCCGCAAGACTGGAGCGACGGCTCTGCCCGTATATTTCTGCGGGCGCAACAGCGTCGGGTTTCAATTGATGGGCATGCTTCATCCCAGCCTGCGCACAGCCTTTCTCCTGCAGGAATTCCTGCAGCAGGAAGGCAAGACCGTCGAAGTGCGCGTGGGCAGCGGCATTTCTGCAGACGCGCTCGAAGCAATCCGCGACGATCGTGAAGCCACCGAGTACTTACGCTGGAGGACCTACTTGCTCGCACGGCGAAGCAAGCCGCAATTGCTATGGCACACCGCGTTGTGGTCGCGTATTGCTTTCAGGTTGCAGCAACCACTGGCCGCTCCGGTGCCGGCGGACCTGCTGGCGAAGGAGGTGGAGATGCTCCCGGCAGACCGGTGCCTGGTCGAGAATGGCGATCTCGCCGTCTACCTTGGGAACGAGCCTGAGATCCCTCAACTCCTCTGCGAGGTGGGACGACTGCGTGAGATTACATTCCGCGGGGCGGGCGAGGGAACCGGGAAGACCTCGGATCTAGATGCCTTCGACAGATATTATTCGCATATTCTGCTGTGGCATAAAACGAAGCGGGAGCTGGTCGGAGCCTACCGCGCGGGTAACACCGTGAAGATTCTGGCCGAACGCGGAATCCGCGGAATCTACACTAGCACTCTGTTCCGTTACCACGAGCGCTTCTTTCAAAAGCTCGGTCCTGCGCTGGAATTCGGGCGCTCGTTTGTGCGGCCCGAGTATCAGAGGCAATACGCGCCGCTGTTGTTGCTGTGGAAAGGGATCGCCCGGATGGTTGCCAGACAACCGGAGATCCCAGTGTTGTTCGGTGCGGTCAGCATCAGCAACGACTACAACGAAGCTTCCCGCGAATTGATTTATCGCTACTTTGAATCGCGCATGCGGAAAGATGCGTTGGCGGGTTTGATCGAGCCGCGGCGACCTTTTCGACCTGCGCCTTTGCGCAAGTGGATTGCCAAAGTATCTTCCAGGCTCTTCGTGACCTCGACGACCTTTCTCGGCCCATCAATGACATGGAACTCGATGGTAAGGGTCTGCCCATCTTGCTGCGGCAATACGCCAAGGTCGGTGGCAAAGCTTGTCGGTTTTAACGTAGACCGCAAGTTTTCTAACGTGCTTGACGGCCTCGTGGTGGTGGATTTGCGCCGGACCGAACCAGCTGTGCTGGAGCGCTACATGGGACAAGAAGGTGCAATTCGATTCCGGCAGATGCACGGCGCTGCGACAACGTGCTGAGGGCTTTACACTTCACTTGGAAGAGCGCAGGCGGGTTGCTTTCTCGGACAGTGCACATGCTTGTGCGGCGTCCTTCAGCGCCTCATCCAGACTCTCGCCGAGACGCGAGAGTTCGTCCTGACTCAATAATTGCTGCAGGCGCTCGAAGAGTTGGCGCTCCTCTTTGCGGATGTGCTCCGACATACGCTGACCGAATGCCGACAATTCAGCCGTAGACATGTGGCGGGCTTCCGCCTTCGCAAAGAATTCGCGCAGCACAGCGTGATCGGTCAACAGTTCGTCGAGAAGGGGAGTCAGTTCCTGAAACTTTCGTGCCGCCGGAAACACCACGCGCTCTTCCGCCTCGAAGTGAATTCTAATTTCGTTTTGAAAGTGCAGCGTAATCTCCGCCTGCCAAGTGGACAATTCAGCTTCTGGTATAGGCGACGCCCGATCGATGCGCACGCAAAGCGCCAGCGCATGCTGGTGCTGCCGGGAGAGTGGGACTAAGCTAGTGTCGCGCAGCATGGTAGGCGCTTGCCTCAGGAACTCTCGCGCACGAGTCCGGGCCAAGCCTCTCCCTCCTGACTGGCAGGTTCCAAGGAATGACGCACGGTCAGCCAATCCGTACGCACCCGCTCCCACTCCTGGATCAGCCGCCCATTGGCCTCAAAGAAACTGCGAATCCGGTATCGCTCCCAGCCCGCAACCTCCTCAAGAATTGGGGCCAGAACCGCAAGGGCACTGCTGCTGAGCACGGTTCGCTTGGCAATCTGCGTGACATTCGACGTCTCGGAAACCGCAATCGTCAGTCCGTCGCGCGAATTAATGTGCAACATCACGTGAATGTCGGAGCTCCCATCGCCTGTGTAGACGACGTGATCCGGCCCGGCAACTTGCTGTTCGAGCAAGCGATCGAGCAAAACTACTTTCCCGTAGCCTGCCGTCGCGCGCACGATGGTATCGATTTCGCCCGACGCCTTGTAGCGAAACTCCGTACCAAAAATGTGGTCGTGCGGGACGATATCCTCCAGTGCCGAGACCACAATCTCTACCGGAGCGGCCGACAGTACATAGAAGTCGAAGCGGTGTCCGTCGATGCCTGCGTCGAGAAGCTGGTAGAGCAGCTTGATGTCGCTCTTCAGCCGGATTCGCTTGCCAACTTCACGCAGGTGTTCCTTGCGAACTTTGGCTTTGAACTCCGGATCATGCAGCAGTAGATAGGCTAATTCCGCACCTTGCTGCACCAGGTTAATTTTGGCCATTCCCTTGGCTTTGCGCTCGAATTCCTCGATCGGAATGCCGACCAATTCCGCAAGCACATACCCGGAATCGTTAAAGGTGAGCGTCTGGTCGAAATCGCTCGCAAAAATGTAGCGTTTCAGCGGCTTGTCTGCCATAGGCGTATTCGATTCGCGCCCGAGTCCAATGCCCCATAAAAAGAATTGATTGCGATTATATGCCCGAATGCTTAACTCATTGGAAACAAAGAACTGGATTTGCCACGAGCTATCATCTGGAAGGAGATACAAGAAAGTGCCCGAAAATGCAGAACGATTTTTCGTTGTGACCGGTGGCCCGGGTTCTGGTAAGAGCGCGCTTGTTGATGCACTGGAGAAGTTCGGTTACGCGCGCTCGGTCGAGGCCGGACGAGGCATCATTCAGGATCAGGTGACTATCGGAGGCAGCGCGTTGCCCTGGAGTGATCACTCGCTATTCGCGGAGATGATGCTGTCCTGGGAGATGCGCTCCTACCGGATGGCGGGCCATGAAACCGGCGCGGTGTTCTTTGACCGAGGCGTACCAGACGTCCTGGGATACTTGCGACTGCTGAATCTACCTGTGCTCTCGCACATGCAGAGGGCGGCGAATACTTTCCGGTATAACCGCCGTGTGTTCATTACTCCTCCATGGCGCGAAATCTTTCAGCAGGACCGAGAGCGCAAACAGGACTTTGACGAGGCGGTGCGCACCTATGATGCCTTGGCCGCGACTTATACCGAACTGGGCTACACTCTTGTTGAGATACCATGCGTTCCCGTCGAAGAACGGGCCCGTTTCGTCCTAAGCAAGATCGAATGATTCAGCCCAGCCCTTCTGTTTCCCGCGAAACCCTCCGCGGAATCGAGGTTTTAGATGCGTCACCCTGTAGCGCTGGCGAAGGGATCTCGCGCGGACTGCTAACGAAACCGGCGATCTCGCCTTTACTAAATCCGTGAGCGCGTCCAGAATAGAAGGTTCGACCAACATCCCGATTTATCCGGCACATCAAAACAAGAAAAGAGGAGTCTCATGGCAGTCGTGACAGGTGAACTGATCCGAGCAATGAACTACGTGGAAGATATCACGGCAACTTTGCGCCGAATCTGCATTTATATTCCGGGCATGAGCGCAGAGGAGCGGAAGCGTTTAGCAGAGAGTCTGCGCGGGACCGTCACGGCCGTCAACGCGGCGATTGCCGATCTGGAAAGGGCGGAGAAATAGGTGGGGCAGGTGCAGACGATCGCAGTGATCGGCGCCGGGATCATGGGGCGAGGCATCGCGCATGCCGCTGCGTTAGGTGGATATCGCACAATCCTGGAAGACTTGCTGCCCGGGGCTCTGCGTAAGGCAGAAACCGAAATTCGCGCCAATCTCGACAAGGCCGTCGAGCTTGGCAAGGTCGCTTCCCACGACGCAGATGCGGCTTTCCAGCGATTGGAGTATGCGGGCTCCGTCGAAGAAGCCGCGCGCGAGGCCGATCTCGTCATTGAAGCCGTCCCCGAAGAAATGGAGTCGAAGATTGAGATCTTCACTCTGCTCGACAAAATCTGCCGGCCTACGACGATGCTGGCGTCGAATACGTCATCGCTTAGCGTCACCGAGATCGCCAGCGTGACCTATCGCGCGCAGAAGTGTCTCGGCATGCACTTCTTCAATCCCGTTCACAAGATGAAGTTACTCGAAGTGGTGCGCGCTCTCGAAACCGACGACGAGACTCTCGCAACGGCCGTGGAAGTGGGCAAGCGTATGGGCAAGGAAGTCGTGGTGATCAAAGAATCGCCTGGCTTCATCACTAGTCGTATCAACGCCATGATCGGGAACGAAGCGTTCTACATGCTGCAAGAAGGCATCGCCTCTGCCGCCGACATCGACAAGGCACTGAAACTCGGACTGAACCATCCCATGGGACCGTTCGAGTTGGTGGATTTAGTCGGACTCGACACTCGGTTGAGTATTCTCGAGTACCTTCACAAATCGTTGGGCGACAAATATCGTCCAGCGCCACTGCTCGTCCAGTACGTGAAGGCCGGGCGATTGGGAAGAAAGTCCGGGCGGGGAGTCTACGAATATCCCGACGCGGCGGCTTCGAAGTAACTTTCAGCGCCCAAACTTTATTTTCCCGCGCTGGTTGCGTGTTCTTGGTATTGCCAATTCTTTCCGATGGCCACGCATGCATCCCGCACCGAGTTTCCGAGCATGATGGAATCGCCCGACGCGATGACATCTCCGTTCTTATTGGAAACTGCCCATCGGTTACCCTTTCCACCACCGTGCTGCAGCAGCAGGAAATAATCGGCTTTCTCTCTGATCATGTTCTCAGAGAAAGCCTGGCACTCCTTGCGCCGCTGCAGTTCCTGATAAATCTTCGCGACCTGGGGCTCCTTGCCGTTATGCGAAGAATCCACAATCACCTGAGAGTTGTCGCTTGATCCTGGATTGGACACGGCGTTGGGCATGACGTAAATAATCGCTCGGGGCGACGACGGATCGGCGGAACGGGCTTGACCACTCGCGAATGCACCTAACCGTAACCGCAAGGACTCCGACCAGTACGCTAACGCCAAAAGTTCGTCTCACGGTTACCTCCTTGGCGACCGCAGGCAGTCAAGATTCATCCACTCGTATCGGAATCTCGCACTCATATTTCAGGTTGTCCACAACTTTGTATAAATTTGTGAAAGCTCGCTCTGGCGGCTTATGGTCAATCTTTCGGCTTGCCGAAATTCAATCCTGCCAACGATCGTGCCCTCACTTCCTCGATTCCTTTGCTCGCAACCAGTACATGAAAGCTCTCGCCCATGCCGGCCGGGGTAACCATATGCTTGAGTTGTAGCGCGACCTTGGCGCGTTCCTGCGGCAAGCGGCATTCCTCAAAGGCGTCTGCAAATTCATTCGCTTCGCCGATGCCCAGCAGGAACTGTGATTGTGTGACCAGCTTTTGTGCCTGCATCGCTTGTTTTTCCGCGGCCGCCGCCAGCGCTGTAAAGTTCACATCGGCCGTGATGTCTTGTTCGCCCGGAGCTTCATACGCGTTAGCGCTGACCGAATGCTGGCGAACGGCTTTCAGCGTTCCGCGATGGCGACCCGCGAGTTGCTCTTCCCGCGTGTAGCCGTAATCGATCGCGACCACGAATCCGCGGTCGAACTGCGCCACCTTGCTCATTTGATTCTGCGCTTCGAGCGGAACTTCGACCCGTTCTCCAGCCTCGGGATGAATCGAGTACCGGTCAAGGAAATCCAGCTCCTCGGGCGAGGACGGAGCCCACGTCTCACGGAACCGGCCACTGCTCGAGCTGATGCGAAGTGAACCCTCCGAACTGAGAATTTCCACCGGCAGGGCATCGAAGAATTCGTTGGCAAATACGATCCGGGAAACATCCGATTCACGCTCGGAACCTAACACCGCCCTCCCAGATCCCAGGTGGCGACTCAGCGTGGCCTCAATGCGCTGGCGCAAGGCCGGCGACCGTTCGTCCAACTCGTAGCGCAAAGCATGAAAGAAGTCTGGGAACTTCTTTTCGGACCAATCCAGCACATCCTGAGCGAACAGACCACGCCCAGGGCCGAGCTCCATAACGACCATCGTTGCAGGAGATCCCAGCACCCGCCACATTTCCTCAAACTGCCGCGCCAGCAAGCGCCCGAAGACCGCGTGCACGTCGCTGGAGGTATAAAAATCCCCTGCTTTGCCGAACTGCGCTGCATTGCGCGAATAGTATCCAAGTTCAGGATCGTATAGGCACAACTCCATGTATCGCGAGAAGGGAATCGGCCCCTGCTTTTGGATCTCATTTTCGATCTTCTGGCGAAGCGCGTTCACAAACCCTTCCGCTGGCGGTCGGCGCGATCTTGTGGCGTGCGGATGAACATCTCCACGAAATAGTCGTGCAGCGCGTCGTACAATTGCCGCTGAAAACTCCATTCAAATTGCGCGTCGTCGAGATCTCGCGCATGCAGATCGAAGTAGTAGGTATGCACTGGGATGCTCGCATCCTTGAACTTGATGATGACTTCGACGCCTTCATTCTTCGCGCGTGCAGAAAAATCCAAAAGCGGGTGCTCGTACAGGCGCAACTGTTCTAACACGCGCTGCAGGCGAATCTGCGGGGCTTCCGGCATCGAAAGAATTGTAATGGATAGCCAATCTGCCACCGGGCCATTGGAGAAACGGATAAAGCAAGTTACAATTACGCCACTTCGAGCCTCTACTTTGCGCGTGTTGGGTAGAGACCATCGGCACTTGGGGGAAAATCAAATGGCCACCGTCGTCGCACCCGTGCGCCGGGCGCGTTCTCACTCCAAACTTGTATTCTTCGTGATCTTCGGTTTGCTCACCGTGTTCGTCACTTATATGAAGAACGCTCGCATCTTCGATCCCACATCCGAGATTGCACAGCATTTCGCTCCCGTGAAGTGGTATCTCGTGCCGCACGCCTTTTTCGGCGCCCTCGCCATGCTGTTAGGAGTGTTCCAATTCTCTAACCGCCTGCGTGCGCGCTATCTGACGACGCACCGGACCCTTGGCTACATATATGTGGTGAGCGTGTTCGTCGCCGCGCCGTTGGCCGTTCCAATGACGATGAGATACGGCCCATCCTTGGTGGCGGCGTCGAGCATGCAATCGTTTGGATGGATGATCACGACAGCCATCGCGCTCTACTGCGTGCGCCACGGCAACGTCACGCAACATCGCCGCTGGATGATTCGCAGCTATCCCTTTGCCATGGTCTTTACCGTTTCGCGCATGATCATTCCGATTCCGCCAGTCTTCCGGCTGGGTGTCGTCGGAATCGAAACCGCGGTCTGGATAACGATCGCGCTTGCGGCCATCTTGCCCAATATTTTCCTGGATTGGCGGGCCATAACGGCGCGCCCGCTTTCCAAGGCAGTGGCCGCCGACTGATCCCGCTGGATCGATCTCGTTAAATTGATCTACTCGTAGCGCAGAGCTTCGATGGGATTGAGCCTGGCTGCTTTGATGGCGGGCAGCATACCGCTGATGATGCCGACGAAGCTCAGAATGGCCGTCGACCAGATCAGCGTGGCGACATCAATGTATAGGTGGATGTCTCCCTCGCTGGCGTTCTCTTCAAACGCACTCCATAGCGTGAGAGATCCTACTGACCACGAGACCAGATAAGCAAGCACCACCCCCAACAGCCCGCCGAGAGCGGTGATCACGAGAGCCTCAGCGAGGAACTGAAACAAAATGTGCCACCGATGCGCGCCTAACGCCTTTTCCACGCCAATTTCGCGCGTACGCTGGGTCACCGAGACCAGCATGATGTTCATCAGACCGACACCGCCAATTCCCAGCGTAAGCAGGCCGATAAATCCCAGCAAAATCTTGATCCCCGTGGAGATGATCTGCAAGTCCATCAGATCGGCAAACACGTCGAAGACAAAAATGGCGCGTTGATCCTTAGGATTGAAACCATGGTGAAATGCCATGGAATCGCGAACTGCTTTAACCACCTTGGCATGATCGCCTTCGTATTCCATGACCACCGAGGTCAAATAATATGTGTTCGTCAGGTCACTCATGGCGCTGAAAGGAACGTAGACGTGCTCGTTAATGTTGTCGTCCCCGTTCTGCACCTGATGCTTCAAAATGCCAACGATTTGGTACGAAATGCCGTCGACACGGATGTTCTCACCCAGCGCGTTCTGGCCCGAAAACAGCTTCTTCTTCGCGTCTGAGCCAATCACGGCAACCCGCGTGTGGGTGAAGTCATCCGCCTCGTTGAAGAATGTCCCTTCAGCGACATCCATTTTTCGCATGCGGCCATAGGTTGCATAGACCCCGCTAACCCCGTAGTTCGAACTGCGCGTGCCGTAGGCGACCACGCAGTTCTTGAAGGTCTCTGGCGAAACGTGTTTCAACAACGGCACTTCGGTTCGAATATAGTCGAGGTCGTTGATGTTGAGTCGCACCTGTGTGCCGGCCTTGGTGCCTCCGGCCTGCAACTCGGTACGTCCGGGAAAGATGAATACCAGGTTGGTGCCGAACGACCGGAAGGCGGCCCACAGGCCCCGCTCGAAGCCTGTGCCGTAGGCCAGCAGGAGCACGACCGTCGCGATTCCCCAAGCCATGCCCAGCATGGTCAGCAAACTGCGGCGCCGATTGTGGTGCAGCGCGTTGTAGGCCTGAGTTGCGAGGTCAATGATCATAAAATCAGCTCGTAGCTAGCTCGGTTCTTAGCTCGTCCTTGAAACATTGCAAATTCTAGAAGAAACAAACCTGCAATCTGAAATCAACAATCTGAAATCTCCTTACTCCTGCCGTAACGCTTCCACGGGCGGCAGCAACGCAGCCTTCCGAGCTGGATATAGCCCTGCCGCTATGCCAGCAATCGCAAGCGACCCAATCGCCGCAAACGCCGATGCCGGAATAATGCGCGGCGTATCAAATCCCTCCGGCGACGGCAACATAGCCAGCAAGGTCACGAAGCCGGTTGCAATAGCCAATCCAATCCCGCCGCTGAAGGCTGTCAGAAACGCTCCCTCGATAAAGAACTGCGTCAGGATCGCGCGATAGGTTGCACCCAGAGCCTTGCGCAGACCAATCTCTTTCGTCCGCTCCGTCACCGAGACCAGCATGATGTTGATGATCCCGATAGCTCCCAGTCCCAGCGTCACCACTCCCACCACGCCGAGGAACCAGTCCATCGCATCGAAGATTCTTCCCACACGCTTCATATTCTCAATCGTGTCCCAATCTTCGAAGGCGTCTTGCAACTTGGGATTGAAGCCATGCCGGCGGGCGATGATCCGATGAATCTCCTCCTTCGCCTCAGCATGCAGATCTTTGCTAACGGGACGGTAGTTAATAAACGAAATCGCGTCTTCGGAGTTCGCCTTGGTCATGGGAAACAGATCGCGCATGGTGTCGATGGGAATGAAAATGCGGGAATTTGTCCCGTTATTCCCGTCTCGTCCCACCTTGGCAACCACGCCTACAATGTCGAAGTTGACGCCGTTCAACAGAATCGTCGAGCCTACGGCTGGACGTCCCGGAAACATATTCTTCAACAACTCCCAACCCACGACCGCCACGCGGCGACGCTCCGCATTGTCCTGGTTATTGAACCAGCGTCCGGGTTCGATCGGAACATTCCGAATCTGGTTATAGTCCGAGGCTACTCCGAACACCTGCCCGTTCGTAGAGCCGTAATCGCTGACCGCGCGAATGTCTTCGCGATTCAGCACTGGCGAGAGCGCTCCCACAAACTGCGCTTCATTACGGATCGCCAGGTAGTCCTTGTAGGTGAAGTAATAGGTCTGACCCGATTGTGTGCTGCCTTCGACCGCCGGAACCCGACCGGGAAACATAAACATGATGTTTTGTCCTAGAGTCGCAAGCTGCTTTTCCTGCCCACTTCGAAAGCCTTCGCCCAAGCCCACCAGAAGCAGCAACGAGCCCACACCCCAGGCGATTCCAAACATGGTCAGGAATGAGCGCAACTTATGCGCCCACAACGTGGACAGCGACTGTCGGACGATGTCGAGAAGCATTCGCATGTTTTGAGGCCTTTGCAATCATGCCCCCACGCCTCCGGGGAGGAGCGTGGGGGCACCCGGGTAACGTTCAGGCGAGGGGTCTCAATCCCGCCTTAACATCTGATCAGATATACGCAGCCGGGTCCCGTAAAGTTCCCTGCTGATGTACCTTCTTAGACCCCGCAGAAGCAAAAAAGGTTAGCCGACCCCGTAATTTCACCAGGGTCTGCCTGACTCACGCCAAAATTAAGTCTTCCGCCCAACTTGCCGATACCTCAGACGAGGCATCTACAACATTCTTGGAGGCTAAAGCGTTGTATCACGAGAAAGTTCTGGACGAGGGCGGCTCTCCCATTTACTCCGGCGCGTGTTCGCTAGGCAGGGTGGCAGAGTATTCTGTGGACATCGAAAGGAGGATGGTCATCGTAAAATTTCGGGGGAAGCTGACGGTTGGTGATATTGAACGATACTCGAAACTGCTGCAAGCAAATCCAACATTCCAGGCGGACTACTCCGAAGTGGTTGATCTGACTCAGGTCGAAGAGCTCGACCTCGATGCCGATGAATTCCTGAGGTTGGCCGACGAGATCGACCCCTTTTCGCCAGACGCCAAGCGCGCATTTGTGGTCCGAACCTCAGTTCAGAACCATGCGGCTCGCATGCATAAAGTCCTGCGGGTGCAAAGGAATATCGAGATCTTTCGTTCCATCGAAGACGCGGAGCGCTGGATTTTGTCGTAGCGCGTCAGGGCACCTGCACGGCGGTCCTCGTTGTCCTCTATTGCTGCTTTTCTTTCGGTCGCTCGTAGGCCTTCTGCAAATATTTTCGGGCTTCTTCCAGAGCGCCGAAGGTGTTGTCATTGGTCTGCGTCGCTTGACGATATTGGCCCACCGCCCGTTCGCGCTGGCCCGTAATATCGAAGATCTTGCCCAGTTGGATATGACTCCAGACTTCAGTCCACCGCGGCTCGCCATCGCCGTCAATGGCCGCACGATAGGCGTTTGCCGAAGACTGGTAGTTCCGTTGATAGAAGAAAACCTCGGCAATGCGGTAGTGTGCCAGCGAACTGTTCTTGTTGAGGTCGAGCGCCTTGTTGAACTCTACCAGCGCGCCCGAAAGATCCCCCTGCTGTTGCATCGCCTGCCCACGCAAGATCGACGCTCGCAACTTCACATCCGTAGAATTTGTCAGCACGTGGTGATCGGGGTCGACCGCGATCCGTCGCGGACGTCCGAACGTCTCAATCGAAAACGGTGATGTCGTGCCCACAACTTCAATACGCTTGTTCTCCGTCTTTCCGTCTGTATCAATGCGCAGGTCGACGGGCATGCGGAACAAATCGAGATCCTGCGAAATCTCGCCGGTCACACGAAATCCAGGATACTTATCGTCCTTCGTTCCCGCGTCCTTGGCAGCGATGCCGCCCAGACGGTAGGTCGTGTATTTCACCTTAAACTCAGGGGCGCCCGTAGAATCCAGCCACTGCGAGAAGAACCACGTCAACTGGTCGCCGTAATTTTTCTCGGCGATAGTCTTGAAGTCATCCATAGTCGCCGACTTTCCGGCGAACTGCCCGGCAAACTCGCGCATGGTCTTGTTGTACTTGTCTTCGCCCAGCACCCACCGCAGCATGTGCAGGATCATTGCCCCTTTGTCGGTGGCCAGCGACTGAAATTCAGTCGAGAAAATGTCCAGCTTGCCTGCGCTTGAGAGCGGCACCGTGTCATAGGCCAGCGCGCCTACCGACATATCCTTCACCGCTTCTTCCAGTCCGGCAGCCCCAGCCGCATTCTCCACGTACATCGCTTCAGAGTAGCGTGAGAAGCCGTCGCTCAGCCACCAATCGTCCTTGCTCGCCGGACTCACAGAAACACCCCACCATTGATGTGCAATCGCATCCGCGAGCAACCGGTAGTTGGTTTTCTCCGTGATCGATGGTCCAGCCAACCCGGCGATTTCCGGCGCCCACAGATAAGGCAGCGTATCGCCCGGCAGTTCCACCACGTTCAGCTTCTGCGATTGCGGCAGTCCGTACAGCGTAATGAAGTAAGTGAACTCCTGCACGGCTGTCGTCGTGTAGGCCGGCGCCAGGCTCTGATGCGTCGGCTTGAAATAAACGTGCAGGTCCATGCCCGCTTCATCGCTCTTGTATTCCTGAAATACTCCCGCGACGATTGTCCCGGGAAAGCTCGGCTTATCCGAGACAAACGTGAAAGTCTTGGTGGGCAGGATGGCATTCGGCTTCTTCGAAGCCGCCGCGTCGGAAGCATTCCTCTTGCCGCTGCCAACTGCGAGCATGTGTGCCGGTATCGTAACGCTGATGGTCGAGGTAAACCGGTTCAGGCCATACCCACTGACGGGGAACCAGCGTCCCGCGTAAAAAAGATAGCTGGTGTCGTCGCCAATATAAGCCAGCTTGAGTCCGGGCACGGGGCTATTGTCGGCCGATTCCAGTTGTCCCTCATATTCGAAGGTCAGGGTCATGGAAGAGTCCTTCGACAGGCCCGCCGGAAGCGGCACGCGCACGGTCGAATCCTGCGTAACGCGCTCCAGGGCGAGCGGTTGACTCTTCTCATCGTAGACTCGGGTCACACGCAGGTCATTATGCAGTTCGAAAACTGCCACGTTCAGATCTTGCAGGGCGGTAAATCGGACCTTGGCACGAGCTTTAATCTGGTGGAGATGCGGTTCGAGTTCCGCCTCAATCTGGTAGTCGTCGACATGCAGACGTGCTTTTTCTGCGGCCCAGGATGGGGCCACAAGCAGAACAACTAAAACCAAGGTCAGGGAACTCGTAAGGACGCCCAAAGCGCGCCGCTCGTGCATCAACATTAAGGAGGTTCTCCGGGAAATGATAACCCATTTCCTATGATGAAGATTCTGACGTAAAAGATGGTCGCAGCACAAGGTTTACACCGCAGTATGTCAGTATTTTGTCATTTCGAATGAAGTCAGAAACCTCCTTCTTCTGATCCGCAACTCGCACGAACCTACCTCTTCGGACACATCGAGAGGATGATGTCAGCGGCCCGATCCGCAGGGTGCTGTATGGCCCCGGAATCGGCCTGTGGAGCGCGGAGACGAGCCTTCACACGGGCCAAGCCTTCCAGCATGCGGTCGCGGGGCAGACTATCCGGCAAGATCTCCTTGAGCCGGGAGACCACGTTTTCAGCCGTGAAATCCTTTTGCACCAGCTCCGGCACGACCTCCTCCTCCGCAATCAGATTGACCATGGCAAATCTCGGGACTTTCACGCGCGGCTTGCCCAGCATGTACGTCAGCGGCGAGACCCGATACACCATCACGAACGGCGTATTCATCATCGCCGCCTCGACGGTCGCCGTTCCACTGGCAACAATGCCAGCCCGTGAATGCCAGAGCGCTGGTAGAGCATCACTTACGAGAGTGATTTTCCGCGCACCCAGCAGATTCTGCAGAAAACTGCGGTCGAGTGTAGGAGCAACCGGCAGTAAGAACTCGTAGCCAGAGCCGAGCCTGTCTGACGCCTCCAAAATCGTTGGCAAGTTCATCCGAACTTCCTTCACCCGGCTACCCGGCATGAGGGTGATCCACTGTTTCGCTGGATCCAGACGAAACTGAGCTGCATAGTCGATCCGCTCGATCTCTGGGTGCGGCAACTCTGCCAGGGGATGGCCGACAAAAGTTGCGTCCACTCCGCGCTCGCGGTAGAACTTTTCTTCAAAAGGAAAGATGACGAGCGCCTTGTCGATGTAATCCCGCAACAGCCGCACCCGCCCCTGCCGCCAGGCCCAGAACTGCGGCGCCACATAATAAACGGTTGGAATCCCCCGTCGCTTCATCTGGCGAGCCACGCGCCAGTTGAAGGCAGGAGAGTCAATCACAATCGCCAGATCCGGCTTCCGCTTGTCTGCTTCTGCGATCAACTGCCGGTAAAGCCTCAGAATCCTCGGCAGCCGACTCAGAATCTCCGTAATTCCAACAACCGCCAGCTCTTTTGCGTCGACCACAGTGTCACACCCAGCGGCCCGCATCCGATCCCCACCCACCCCAAAAAATTCAAGGGTGGTGGGGTAGTTAGAGACTTGTGTGGGGACTGCCGCCAACGCCTGCCCTGGCCGATGTCGAAGGGGCTGTCCGGCGGAGCGAAGCTCCGCTCGACTTTGAAGCCATGCCCGGCGCAAAGCCGAGATTAGCTCAGCACCGTACATTTCGCCCGAAGCCTCTCCCGCCGAGATCAATATGCGCAAGCCAGCATTGTAAAGCCACAACCCCTTCGTGATCCTTAGAGTCCTTTGCGGTCTACGATTTTTGGGGTTAACCCGGACTTACTGGATTTCCACCAGGTCGATCGCGAATTCAAATTTCCCCGGCTCCTGACCGCGAGCAAATGCCACTTCCCGAATGCTTCCGCCACCGGTTTGAATGAGTCGATATGGTCTGGAGTGGCAGCCTCCGTCGAACTTGCGGACACCAATCGCACTCCCGGATACGGGAAGAGAAGACATGTAGTCTGCGGATATCCCATACCTCGGCAAACCAGTCCCAAGTTCCCCCGCCGCTTATGTGGGTACAGCCGCCCTCGGCAGTCCGGAGGAGCGAAGCTCGCTAGTTGTCGCCCATGGCGGTCACTTGCGGCTGAGGCAAGCCCGACCCGTTTATCGGCGAGCCCACTCGCGCCACATTCAATTCCTGATCCTTGTACTGCAGTTGATACAGCTTGAAATAGACGCCGCGGTGAGCCAGCAGTTCCTGATGTGTCCCCATCTCCCGAACCTGCCCCTTGTGCATCACGATGATCTTGTCGGCGCGCTGTACCGTCGACAGCCGGTGCGCGATGATGAGTGAAGTCCGTCCTTCCACCATGCGGCCGAGCGCATCACGCACTTTGAACTCGGTCTCGGTATCCACGCTCGAGGTTGCTTCGTCGAGAATCAGTATCTTCGGCTCATGTGCCAGCGCACGCGCAAAAGAAATCAGCTGCTTCTGCCCCGTCGAAAGCGTCGAGCCGCGCTCGCGGACCTCTTCCTTAAATCCGTTGGGCAGGCCCCGCACGAAATCCCCCAGATTCACGTCTTCGGCAGCCTTCTCCACATGCTCGTCCAGAATCCGCTCCGTTCCTAACCGAATGTTTCCACCGATCGTTCCCGTAAACAGAAACGGATCCTGCAACACTACGCCGAACCGGCTGCGCAAATCGGCAAGGTCCATCTCCCGTACGTCGACGCCATCAATACGGACCGCGCCCTTCTGCACATCATAAAAACGCAGCAGCAAGGAAATGAGCGTCGTCTTTCCGGCCCCCGTATGCCCCACCACCGCCACCGTTTCTCCAGGTTCGATTGTGAAGCTCACATCGCGCAGCACCCAGTCCGGTGTGGCCGTGCTATGGGGACGGCCGCCGTCGGCCATCCGGTCGAGCGAAGCTCGACTGCCGCTGCTGGCCGCGACATTCTCATCCGGCATATCACGATACGCAAACCACACGTGATCGAACTCGATGCGACCCGGCCCTTCGGGCTTCTTCGTGACCGACGGAGAAACAATGTCGACTGGAGTATCCAGCAGCTTGAAAATTCGTTCACTGGCCGCCATCGCCGACTGCAAGATGTTGTACTTCTCGCTGAAGTCCATAATCGGCCGGAAAAACCGCTGAGCATATGACGTGAACGCAATTACGACGCCGAGCGACGCCGGGATCGCGACTAAAGCGAGGGGAAAGGACAGCGGGGCATGACGGTCAAACACGATGGATACGCTCTTTACTACGACTCCGCTCATCACATCCCTGCCGCCGAACCAGATGACGCATGCAATCGCAATCGCGGAAAAGAAATCAACCAGAGGGTAATAAACGGAGTACGCCATGATCGCGTCTTTGAACGCGTCCATATGGCTGTGATTAATGTCAGAGAACCTTTGATATGCCTTGCGCTCACGGTTGAACAGCTGAAGCACCACCATCCCGCTCACATGTTCCTGGAGGTAAGCGTTGATGCGCGCCACCGCGATCCGGATGCGGCGATAGGAATCGCGCACCTTATCGCGGAAGAACTTTGTCGCCACCACAATGAACGGCAGCACGGCAAATGTGATCAGCGCCAGCTTCCAGTTCATGCATAGCATGATGCCCAGAATCCCCATCAGCACAAACAGATCTTCAAAAATGGACACCACGCCCGAAGTGAACATTTCATTCAACGCGTCTACGTCCGTCGTCACACGGGTGACCAGTCGCCCCACCGGATTCTTATCGTAGAAAGCGACGTGCATGCGCTGCAAATGCCGGAAAATCTGGCTGCGCAAATCGAACATCACTTTCTGCCCCGTCCATTGCATGAAATAGGTCTGCAGAAATTCGAATAGAAAGGTGAGGATCAGCAGGCTGAAATAGATGGCTGAGATCTGGGCGATCCCGTGCAGCGGCCGTGGGCTCAGCCAGCTCCACAAACCCGAGCTCATGCCCTTCACCGGCGCGAGATACCGATCCACCGCGACCTTCACCAGGTACGGCCCCAGCACGTCGCAGAAAGACTTGAGAATAATCGAGGCAATCGCAATCGCGACCTGCCAACGGTAGGGCCGCAGGTACGTGAGCAGCCGCCGCATCAGCCGGCTATCGTATGCTTTCCCTAGTACTTCCTCTTCTTGGGCCATCGGTTCCCGGTGATGTCACTTCTAATGAGCGGCGAGCAGCGTTGGCGGCGCCTTTAACAGGTTACCTTAAATCGATGTTCGGAGCAGTCAGCAAGATGGAAAGGCTTCAATGCGGCACCGGCCGTGCACTAGGCCATAGCCGCAGGGGCTCCAGCCTGCGAAACAATGGGATAATCAAAGCAGTGGCCCTCGGAATATACATCTCGGTCCCGTTCTGCAAGACGAAATGCAGCTACTGCAATTTCGCGTCCGACGTATTCTCGCGCGCCGTATTTCAACGCTACGTCGACCGTGTCTGCGCCGACCTCAAGAACGCTCCGCAGACTGCCGAAGCAATGGGAGCAAGCCTCGATCGGGAAGTGGATTCCATCTACCTCGGCGGCGGAACCCCGACGGTCCTCGAAACTCCACAGTTACAGCGCATCTTCGACGCCGTGCGCCATCAATTCTCCGTGCGTCCTGATGCAGAGGTCACGGTCGAATGCGCGCCAGGCACGCTGGGCCCGGAGATGCTGCAAGGCCTCCTGCGCTGCGGCGTGAACCGCGTTAGTCTCGGCGTGCAATCGTTTGTCGATATCGAGGCCGCGGCTGTTGGCCGTTTGCACAAGCAAGCAACCGTTCTCGATGACATTGACCGCCTGCGCGCTGCCGGCATTACAAATATCAACATTGATCTAATCGCCGGCCTACCTCACCAAACCGCCGACACCTGGCAGTACTCCCTGGCAAAAGCCCTCGAGACCACTGCACCACATGTCAGCGTCTACATGCTTGAAGTCGACGAAGATTCACGCCTTGGTCGCGAACTCATCGCCGGGGGAACCCGCTATCACGCGCATTTCGTCCCCGACGACGAAGCCACAGCCGATTTCTATCTTGCGGCGTGCGATCACCTGGAAGGCAACGGCATCGCGCAATATGAAATCTCCAACTTCGCGCGCCCCGGCTCAGAACCGCGACACAACCTCAAGTACTGGACGCGCCAGCCGTATGTCGGTTTTGGCGTCGACGCCCATTCCATGCTCGTCTCCATCGCGCCGAAAGAAAACGCAGTTCGTTTCTCCACCCCAGATGCCCTCGAAAAATACGTTGCTGGATCGCCTCTGCAGAAAACCGTAGTCTCTCGCGCAAACGCACTGGAGGAATTGTTCTTCCTCGGACTACGCCTGAACCGGGGAGTCCACCTGGGAGAAGTTGCCGCAGCCTTCGGTCAGCAAGCTCTCGATAGCTTGGCACTCTCTATCGCGGAATTGATCACAGAAGGGCTGCTGCAGCGAGACGACAATCGCATTTGTCTGACTTCGCGCGGCCGATTGCTCTCCAATGAAGTCTTCCAGACCTTCCTCGCGCCCAGTCCAGCGGCCAGTCCGATCTGACGCGGTTTGCCACAAGGAGTCGGAGACGAACAACACGCATGCAATTTGGTTTCCTTCGTGCTCCTTCGTGTCCTTAGTGGTTTACGGTCTCCGTTATCGAGAGCGGAAAGAAAGCGTACAATTTACTTGGATATTCAGCGCTGGCTCCAGAAGAGCTTTTCACCCGCGAATTTCCCAAACCATCCGGTCGGTTGGGTGGCCTCACAAGACGCTTAGAATCGCCAGTGTTCATGCGCCTCGCACCACCCTTCTCCTTTCTCCTCCGGCGGTAACTTCTTCCTGTTCCGGCGCTATGTTCTAATCACAATTCGGGGCACGAGAGTTCCCCTTGATGCGGGACCGCTCCATCTGCGGCCCGAGCGTGCTGGAGGACCCTTGGATTTCCAACTGAACGAAGAGCAGTTGCACTTGAAGAAAAGCATTCGCGAGTTTGCCGAGCGCGAGATTCGCCCCAATGTCATGAAGTGGGACGAAGCCGGAGAGTTTCCCCTAGCCACCATCAAAGAACTGGGAAAACTTGGGTTCCTCGGAATGGTTTTTCCGCCCGAGTACGGCGGCGCCGGCATGGGCTATGTCGAGTACGTCACTGCGATCGAAGAATTATCGCGCGTCGACGGATCGGTCGGCATCATCGTCGCC
>Ga0207700_10000091_pt1 | contig 55792 bp, 65 predicted proteins | sample LARL82metaG_FD_184348 | JGI IMG/M metagenome (GOLD analysis project Ga0207700, IMG submission 184348) | Corn, switchgrass and miscanthus rhizosphere microbial communities from Kellogg Biological Station, Michigan, USA - LAR L8-2 metaG... | ecosystem: Host-associated > Plants > Roots >...
CGCCGAGCTCGGCACGGGCGCGGCCTCGCTCTACCGGTACGTCGAGACCCGGGATGAGCTGCTGGACCTGATGACCGACGCGGTCGCGGCCGAATACTCGCTGGCCGCACCGAGCGGGGACTGGCTGGCCGACCTGGTCAGCGTGGGCGAGCAGGCCCGGGCCATCCTGCGGCGCCATCCGTGGCTGGCCCCCCTGGTCATCACCCGGCCCGTGCTCGGTCCCCACGGCCTTACGGTGCTCGAGCACGTCCTCGACGTTCTCGCCCTGCATTCCGCGGACATCGCCGCCAAGCTTGAGGCGTTCGCCACGCTCAACGCGATCACCGCGGTGATCGCGTTGAACGAGCTGGCCGGGGGCTCGGCGGCCCAGCGGCGGAACGCCGCCTACCTGCAGCATGCCGTGACATCGGGCGAGCACCCGCGGCTCGCCCGGCTGCTCGCCCGGGCGCCGGCGACCACGGCCGACCCCGACGACCGCTATGCCGACATCCTCACCCGGGTCCTGACCGGCCTGCTCGGGCCGCCGTCCCGTCCCTGACCTGCCGTGGGATGAACGGCGTCAGTCCGGCAGCGGGCCGGCCGCGAAGATGCAGAACGGGTGGCCGGACAGGTCGGCGTAGACCCGCAGCGGTTCCTCGCGATCATCGGAGCGGTCGTACAGCAGCCTGGCGCCCAGCGCCAGGGCCCGCCCGTGCTGGGCGTCGAGCTCGGCCGCGGTGCGGACGGTCAGGTCCAGGTGCAGCTGCTGCGGGATCGGTACATTGTCCGGCCATGACGACTCCGGCAGCTCTCCCACCTGCTGGAACGCTATCCGGTGGGCGGCCGTGGGGTCCTGGATCACCAGCCAGTCCCGGCCCTGGGGGTCCGGTTCGCCGGCGGGCGGCGGCTCGTCCCCCGGCCGGTACCGGTAGCCCAGCAGCGCACGGTAGAACTCCGCCAGCGCCCGGGCGTCCGTGGTGTCCAGTACCACCTGCCGCAGTTCGGGGAATCCTTGCTCGGCCATCGGATCACCTCCAGGGGAAGCATGCCACTACCCCGGCACCTGCGTGGGGTACGCGGTCACGGGCGGTCCCGCCCGGCGGGCTACCGATCGCGTGGCGTCAGCCGGGCCGCCTGCGCCTGGAGGTAACGCTGCTCGGGCAGGCTGGTGGTCCGCCGCGCGGCGCGAGTGAACGCGGTCCGGGCTTCGCCGCGGTCGCCGGCCAGTTCGAGCAGGTGCGCGCGAACGGCCTCGGCCCGGTGGCCGCGGGCGATCCGGCCGTCGCCGTCCAGCGTGGACAGCGCCTCGAGCCCGGCGCGCGGGCCCTGGACCATGGCTACGGCCACGGCCCGGTTGAGCGTGACCGCGGGGCCGGGAGCCAGCCGCTCCAGCAGCCCGTAGAGGGCGAGGATCTGGCGCCAGTCGGTGTCCTGCGGCCTGGCGGCCTCGTCGTGGATCGCGGCGATGGCCCCCTGAACCTGATACGGGCCAAGCGGGGCGCTGGCCAGCGCCTGGCTGACCAGCGCGGCGCCCTCACTGATCGCCTCGGCGTCCCAGCGCGACCGGTCCTGCTCGGCCAGCGGGACCGGGGTGCCGTCCGGCCGGGTGCGGGCCGCCCGCCGGGCGTCGGTGAGCAGCATCAGCGCCAGCAGCCCGGTGACCTCGCCGTCGTGGGGCAGCAGGGTGTGCACGGCGCGGGTCAGCCTGATCGCCTCGACGGTCAGCTCGGCCCGGTGCACGCCCGGGCCCGAGCTGGCCGTGTAGCCCTCGTTGAAGATGAGGTAGAGCACTTGCAGCACGATCGGCAGCCGATCGGAGCGCTCCGGCTGGGAAGGCAGGCGGAAGCCGGTGCCGCTGGCCTTGATCCGCTGCTTGGCCCGGCTGATCCGCTGCGCCATCGTGGCCTCAGGGACCAGAAACGCCCGCGCGATCTCCGCGGTGGTCAGGCCGCCCACCGCGCGCAGGGTCAGCGCGACCTGGGAGGCCGGGGCCAGCGCGGGATGGCAGCATAGGAACAGCAGGGTCAGCGTGTCGTCCCGCCCGCCGGCCAGCTCGTCGCCGGGCAGCTCGTCGCCGGGCAGCGGGCCGGCCGGAGCGGCCGGAGGCTCCAGCGCCGCCACGGTCGCCTCACGGCGCCGGCGCGCGGACTCGCTGCGCCACTGGTCGGTCAGCCGCCGGGAGGCCACGGTGACTAGCCAGCCCTTCGGGTTCTCCGGCACGCCGCTGTCCGGCCACTGGACGCTGGCGTCCAGCAGCGCCTCCTGCACCGCGTCCTCGCAGGCGTCGAACTGCCGGTAACGGCGGACGAGCACCCCGAGGACCTGCCCCGCCAGCGGGCGCAGCAGGTCCTCCAGGCCGCGATCGGCCATCTAGACGTCTGCGACGGTCGTGTGCATGACCGGCCGGACCTCCATCGCGAAGTACCGGGCGTCCGGCCACCGGGCAGCGATCTGCACGGCCCGTTCCTCGCTGTCGCAGTCGACGGTGATGTACCCGACCATCTGTTCCTTCGCCTCAGCGAACGGGCCGTCGGTGACGGCGGGCACGCCATCTCGGACGCGCACGGTCCTGGTGGTCGAGCCGTCGGCCAGCGCCTCGCCGCCCACCAGCTCGCCGGACTCGCGCAGCTCGGTCATGATCTGGTCGACTTCGCTGAACAGCGCCGTCCGATCCTCTTCGGACCACGCTTCGTAGAAGGCCGGGTTGTTGTAGATCAACAGCATGTACTTCACGTCGGAACTCCTGTCGTGCGGGCGCCCCGCGGGCACCTGTCGTCAACCTGGTCGGAGCGCGGGCGCGATTCTCGACACGCCGACCCGCCCGCAACGTCTCCCGGGTGCTGCGGGCCTGTCTAGCCCGCGGCCGGCCCGAGCGCTTTACGCACCGCGTTGGTCAGGGACGGCTGCGGGAACCAGCCGTCGTGGCGGAACAGGATCTTCCCGCTGCTGGAGACCAGCTCGACCCAGGGCTGATCCTGGACTCCGTAGCCGTCCGCCAGCTGACCGTAGCGGTCGACGGCCACTGGGTAGTCCAGGCTGCCGTGCAACCCGGCCAGCAGTGACGGCAGCGCAGCGGGCGACGATTCCGTGCTCGCCTCGTCCACGGTCACCACCTGCGGCCAGCCGTGCGCCCTGGCCGCCTGCTGGTAGGTGTCCAGCGCTCGAAGCTGCCGGGTGACGTTGCTGTTCTCGTCGACCCAGGTCGCGAAGAACACCACCAGGTGAGCGTGGCCGGGCCCGAACGGCACGGATCGCCCGCTGGCCTGGCCGCCGGCCACCGGCAGCGCGGCGGTGGCAGTCGGGCGGATGCCCGGCAGGTAGTGCAGGTTGACCGACTGGGCCACGTGCGGCTGCCCGGGCAGCACGGCGGCGGTCGCGTTCGCCAGCACCTGAGCCTGCTGGTCGGTGGCCGAGTAAGCCATCTGGCTCAGGAAGATCGACTGCTCGCGGCCGTCGGGACGGATCAGGTAGACAGCAGGCTCGTGGTCGATGTTTCCCTTGATCGCCGAGACGTAGACGTGGTAGGCCTTCCACACCCTCGTGAGCTGGTCGAGCGGGCCGGTGAGGAAGTCCCAGGCGTGCATCATGCCGTGCGCGGCGGAATAGTGGCGCACGTCGGCCACGCGGGTGGCGTCCGGGTTCGCATTGATCCCCAGCAGTTGCACGTGCCGCCCCGCCGCTCCCATCAGGCGCACGGCCTGCAGCATGCTCGTGGTGGTCAGCGGGCAGATCGTGCTGCAGCGCGAGTCGACGAACGCCAGCAGGACGGCCCGGCCGCGGAACTGGCTGAGCGAAACGGTCCGGCCGAACTGATCCTGCAGTCGGAAGTCCGGGGCCCGCCCGCCGCCCAGCGGGCTGCCCGGGTCGACCGCGGGGTTCGCGGCCAGCGCGCTCGCGGACTGGTCCGGGCCCGCCGGCTGCTGCGCGCAGCCGGCCAGCGCGACCGCCGCCGCCACCGCGGCCAGGCCCAGTACCGTCGGGGCCCGCGTGACACGCCGAGACCGGCCCCGGCGCCGTTGCGGGAAAATCCTCATGACCGGCTGCCGCCTGCCCAGGCCAGAACCTCCTCGGCGTGCCGATCGGGAGGAAATACCGGGTAGAACACCTTCTCGATCACGCCGCGGCTGACCACGAGCGTGAGCCGCCGCAGCAGCGTTCGGTACCCGCCGCCGTCGTAAGCCGGCGCCAGGTCGATATCGAAGGTGGGCAGCTTCAGCGCGTGGGTCAGGGTGAGGCCGGCGTCGCTGAGCAGCGGGAAGTGCAGCCGCAGCCGGGCCGCGGCCTCCTGCTGATAGGCGGTGGACTGGGTGGACAGCCCGGCCACGGCGGCGCCGAGCGCCGCCAGCTCAGCCGCGTGGTCGCGGAATCCGCACGACTCCGGCGTGCAGCCGCGGGCCCCGGGGATCTCGTCCCAGCCGTCGGGGACCGGCACGCCGGGCAGCCCGGTCATCGGGTAGGCGTAGATGATCAGCCGGCCGAAGCCGGCGGGCACTGTGTCCACCCGTACCGGCTCCCCGCTGGTCGCCGGCAGCGCGATCGGCGGCATGGCCGCGCCGGTCAGGTGCGCCGCAGCGCCGTCGTCCGCCGGAACCGGCAGGTCCGCCGGGAGCTGGGTTGGATCGAATGCCATACGACGCCTCGCCTCCTGCCACGACAATAGTTCCATGGTGGGCGAGCCGGAGACCGTTGAGGTCAGCGAGGGCATCTACGCCTACATCCAGCCCGACGGGAGCTGGTACATCAACAACACCGGCTTCATCACCGGCGGCGGGGGAGTCATCAGCATCGACACCTGCTCGACGCAGCGGCGCACGCAGGCCTACCTGGACGCCGTCGCGGCGGTGACCGGCCCGCCGATCCGCACCCTGCTCAACACCCATCACCACGGCGACCACACCTACGGCAACTGCCTGCTGCCGGGGGCCACGATCGTCGGTCACGACCGGTGCCGGGCCGAGGTGCTGGCCGGCGGGCCGCCGGCCAACCTCGGCGTCTGGACCGATGTCGAGTGGGGTGACCTGACGGTCGCGCCGCCGTTTTTGACCTACGACTCGGGTGTCACGCTGTGGGCCGGCGACCTGCGGTGCGACGTGCGTTACGTGGGCACGCCGGCGCACACGACGAATGACTCGATCGTGCATATTCCGGACCGGTCGGTGCTGTTCGCCGGTGACCTGGTTTTCAACGGCGGAACGCCTTTCCTGCTCATGGGCTCGATCGCGGGCGCGATCGAGGTGCTCACCGGCGTGCTGCGCCCGCTCGGCGCGCGGGTGATCGTCCCCGGGCACGGGCCGGTGTGCGGGCCCGAGGTGATCGACGCGGTGCTCGGATACCTGCGTTTCGTCCAGGACGTCGCCCGGCGAGGCCGGGAGCAGGGCCTGCCCGCGCTGGACGCCGCGCGGCAGGCCGACCTCGGCGAGTACGCGGGCTGGCTTGATTCCGAACGGATCGTGGGAAACCTGCATCGCGGCTACGCGGAGCTCGACGGGGCCGAGCGGGGGCAGCCCATCGACCTGATCGCCGCGATCGGGGACATGATCGCCTACAACGGCGGCCGGCCGCTCACCTGCCACGCCTGACGCACCGGGACCGGCCGCGGCCGAGCCTGACGTGCGCGCCCGGGACCGCTGCGGCAGGATACGGGGATGGCCAACCGGATAGCGCTGCTGCGCGGCGTCAACGTCGGCGGCAAGAAGGTCGTCATGGCCGAGCTGCGCGATGTCGTCGCCTCGCTCGGCCACACCGACGTGGCCACCTACATCCAGAGCGGCAACGTCCTGTTCAGCTCGGATCAGGCCGACAAGGCCCGGCTCGCGGCCGACTTGGAGCGGGCCATAGCCGGACGGCTGGGCGTTCAGGCGGGCGTGGTGGTGCTCACCCGCGACGAGCTGGCCCAGGTCACGCGGGATAACCCGTACCCGGGCGAGCCGGACCCGAGGTTCGTGCACGTGGTGTTCCTGCGCGCCGACCCGGAACCGGGCACCGCGGCCAGCCTGGCCGAGGCCGAGAAGCAGGCCGCGCAGAAGGGCAGCCGTGACACCGCCCAGCTGGTGGGGCGCGCGATCTTCCTGCACACCCCGGATGGTCTGGGCCGCAGCGAGCTGGCCAAGCTGCTCGGCCGGGCCGGCGGGCCGATGTCTGCGAAGGGGGCGGGCACGGCGCGCAACTGGGCCACGGTTACCAAGCTGCTCGCGCTGTGCGACGCCTGAGCGGGCCGCCCGGCCGCGCGATCATCACTCCGGGGCGATCCGGTAGTGATAGCGGTGCCGGCCGGCAAACCCGCAGCGCGCGTACAGCGCCCGGGCGGCAGTGTTATCCTCTTCGACCTGGAGAAAGATCCGTTCGGCCCCGCGGGCCGCGGCCTGGGCGGCCAGTCCCGCGGTAACCGCGGTTCCAAGGCCGGCTCGCCGCCAAGCCGGATCGACCTCGATCGCGGTCAGCCCGCCCCACCCGTCCGCCAGCGAGAGCCGCCCGGTGGCGATGGTGCGCCCATCGCGCCGGACGCTGGCGAACACCTGCACGGGTGCCGATAGCAGCACTGGCAGCGCGGGTGCGGGCAGCCGCTGCCCCCGGTAGCGGTAGGCGGCCAGCCAGTCCTCGTCCGGCTCAGGGGCAAGGGCCATCTCGTCGTCGAAGGCTGGCGCGTTGTCGGGGGCTGGCGCGGTGGTGGCCTGGCTCGGCACGGCGGGCCGTCGGCGGTCCGCGACAACGTCGGTGCTGGCCGTCATCACCAGCGCCGGAGCCTGTCGCCTCTGCCAGCCGCGCCGCGCCAGCAGGTGATCAAGGGCGTTGCCGTCGGCGTCCAGTCCGGTGGCGATGACGATCATGGGTTTCAGCCCGCGCCGCCTGTACCAGGCCTCGACCTCGTCCACCGCCCGTTCAGTCGGGAAGCCGGGCTCGCCGAGCGGCAGCGCCGAATTCGCCCGCCCGGTAAACCCGCTGGCCGCCCGGAGCAGCCAGCCGCCGAGATGCGCCTGTTCGGTGGCCTGCCAGTGCCGGGCCGACATCCGCTCGAATGCGGAGATCCACGGATCCATCCCGGTCATTATCCCGGCCCGCCCCTCTGGGCCGGCCTGACTGCGGTGGCTACCTCTCGGCCTGCCCTGTGCCTGCTCCGTGCGGCCTGCCCTGTGCCTGCTCCGTGCGGCCTGCCCCGTGCGGCCTGCTCCGTCCGGCCCGCTCCGCCGCCTCGCGCCAGCCGGGCGGCTCGGCGGCCCGGCGTACCGTAGGTCACGGAGTCCGCCATGCGTATGCCTTCCTCATCGCGGCTCGCAGCCGCGCGAGTCGCCGGGCCTTCGGCGGTGCCGTCCAGGCTGGCGGCGACCGTCCGGACGGCCGGGCCGTCGGCGTTGTCGTCCAGGGTGGGAGCTGCCACCGGGATCGCCGGGCCGGCTGCGTTCACCGGCGCGTGGCTCGTCGCCTCTCTGCGCCAGACCGGGCATTCCGCGGTAGCGGTCCAGCTCAGCGGCCTGGCTGCGCCGGGTGCCCGCGATCCCGGGATCATGATCGCCGGATTCGTGGCGCTGGGCGCCTGCTCAGTCGCGTTCGGCGGGTCGCTGCACCGGGCACTCGGCGGATCGGGTGGCTCCGCCAGCCCTGGCCGGGCTGGGCTGGGGCCTCGCCTCATCCAGTGGGTCGGCGCGCTGACCATCGCGGCCGGGCTGCTCCGCCGCGACCACATGATGCTGGGGACGCCCGGCGCCGCCGTGCGGGAGTCCTGGCACAACCACGCCCACGACCTGGTGAGCTCGATCATCTACGTCACGCTGGTCATCGCGCCGTTGCTGCTGGCGGTCAGGTTCCGCGGCGACGCGCGCTGGCAGCGGCTCTGGATTCCGCTGTTGGCCGGCTCGGCGGCGACGGCCGGGCTGCTCGGCGTCTTCGCCTCGTCGGCCTGGGAGTCGTGGGATCCCGTCCTGCAGCGAGTCGCGGTAACCATCCCGCTGGCCATGGTGGCCGCCGTCGCCGTCCGGCTGCTGACCCTGGCGCCCGCCAGGGCCGGCTCGCGCGCGCCGGGCTGGCCACACGAACGTGCCGAAAGCGCATAAGGCCCCTCCATCTCATGCATGGAGGGGGCTGGGCCCCATTTTGTCCACCGGCGACGCCAGAGCCCAGCACCGACACGCGGCGACCGCGGCCTGCTTGCGGCTGAGCGGGGATGAGCTCAGGCCCGGACGACCGGCACTCTCAGGGCTCACCTGCGCGGAGTCTCGACCCCGGTCGGGGCGTCGTCGCCGGGCGGATCCTCGGCTCCGCGCGGGTCGCTGGTCTCAGCCGGCCAGTCGTTGGTCCCATAGGAAAGCGCGGCCACCTGCGCGTCGAAGGCGTCCAGTTCGGCCGGGCTGAGCATGCGCGGTGACCCCAGGCGACTGGACCGGTAGTAGAGCTCGGCCAGCCATTCGAGCAGGCGGGCCCGGTCGTACGCCTGCTCGACATCCTGGCCGACCGCCACCGCCCCGTGATTCTGCAGCAGGGCCACGGGCCGGTCCGCCAGCGCCGCGCGCAGCCCGTCCGCCAGCTCCCGGGTGCCGAAGGTCGCGTACGGGACCACTGGGACCGGCCCGCCGAGGAACCCGATCGCGTAGTGGATGGCCGGGAGCTCAGGGCAGCTGGTCGCGACCGCGGTCGCGAACATCGAGTGGGTGTGGACCACCGCGCCGGCTGCCGTCTGCTGGTAGGCGGCCAGGTGCATGGGGAGCTCGGACGACGGCCGCAGCGGCAGGTCGAGCGGCTGCCCGGCCGGGCCGACCACGCACAGCTCCTCGGGTCGGAGCGTGTCGTACCGGTGCGCGCTCGGCGTGATCACGATCTTGTCGCCGTCTCGCGCGCTCACGTTGCCTGCGATCCCGATCACCAGCCCGTCGGACACCATCCGCCGGGCGCAGTCGATCACCGCCGCCCGCAGCTCATCGCGGACGGACGGGGCGACGTTCCCCGGCGCGGACGCGTTCGCAGCCGACCCGCCGGGCGCGGCGGCGCCCGGCGTCGACCCGCCCGTCGGCGGTCCGCCTGGCGCAGACCCGCCCGTCGGCGGTCCGCCTGGCGCAGACCCGCCCGCTGTCGCCCCGTTCATCTGCCTGCTCTGCCGCTCATCCGCCCTCGCATCCCGAACGCGGGCTCAAACGCTAGCGGGCGACCATCTCCGGCCTCAAACCGGATCACGGCTACGCGAAGTATTGCAGTAATGCAGTATCACCGTATTACAGTATTGACGGGCAGCGCCGCACGCTGGTCGCGCTCGACCCCGTACAGTCGCGAGCCTGCCCGATAGCCTGCTGCCGTGTCACGCGAAGTACGGCAGCAGAACCGGCGGTGCGACCATGCGTAACGGCGATGTGTCCTTCTGGTGGCAGGCCCGGGGCGGCTTCCCGCCGCGCAGGCCCTCGCTGCCCGGGCCGGCGGAGGCCGACGTCTGCATCGTCGGCGGCGGGTTCACCGGCTTGTGGACGGCCTGGTATCTGAAGCAGGCCGAACCAGGCCTGCGGGTCATCGTGCTGGAAGCCGCGTTCGCCGGGTTCGGGGCGTCGGGCCGCAACGGGGGCTGGCTGACCGCGGCGATGCCCGGGTCACGCGACCGCTACGCTCGCGGCCCGCACGGCCGGGCCGGCGTCCTGGACATGCAGCGGCAGCTCCAGCAGACCGTGGACGAGGTCGCCGCTGTATGCGCCGCCGAGGGCATCGACGCACACCTGGTCAAGGGCGGGAGCCTGAGCGTGGCGTTCACGCCGGCCCAGCACGAGCGCCTGCGAGAGACGCTCCGGGCCGACCGGTCCTGGGGGCTGGACGAGGCCGACGTCCGCTATCTCGACCGCGACGAGATCGCCGGCCGGATCAAGTTCCCGAACGCACGCGCTGCCCTCTACACGCCGCATTGCGCCCGGCTGCAGCCGGCCCGGCTGGTTACCGGCCTCGCGGAGGCGGCCGAGCGCGCCGGGGCGGAGATCTACGAGGCGACACCGGTCTCCGCCATCAAGCCGCACCGAGCCTGCACGGTGTTCGGCGATGTCACCGCCGGCTACGTGTTGCGGGCCACCGAGGGCTACACCGCCCAACTGGCCGGGCAGCGCCGCGCCCTGCTGCCGATGAACAGCTCGATGATCGTCACCGAGCCGCTCGGAGACGACCTGTGGCGGGAGATCGGCTGGGACGGCTGCGAGACGCTGGGCGACGAGGCGCACGTCTACATCTACGCCCAGCGAACCGCGGACGGGCGCATTGCCATCGGCGGTCGGGGAGTTCCCTACCGGTTCGCCTCCGGCGTCGATCACCGGGGAGCGACCCAGACCGAGACGGTCACATCGCTCACCCAGACACTGCGCACCCTGCTCCCGCAGCTTGGTCAGGTACAGATCGAGCACGCCTGGAGCGGGGTCCTCGGTGTGCCCCGGGACTGGTGCGCGACCGTTTCGCTCGATGCGGCGACCGGCCTCGGCTGGGCCGGCGGCTACACCGGGCACGGCGTGGCGGCGGCCAACCTGGCCGGCCGCACGATGGCCGATCTCGTACTCGGCCGGGACACCCCCCGGACGGCCCTGCCCTGGGTCAACCACCGGTCCCGCCGGTGGGAGCCGGAGCCGGCTCGCTGGCTCGGCGTCCGCGGGCTGTATTCCTCCTACCGGCTCGCCGACCGGCTGGAGAACGGGGAGTCACCGAAGACCTCGCTGCTGGCCCGCGCCGCCGACGCCATCGCCGGCCCGCCCTGAGCGAGCGCGGGTGTCGAAGTGAGCCGGCGGCCGGTTCCAGGGCTGGCGATTACGCTGGTCGGCATGCCAGAGCCAGCAGGGAGCATGAGCATCGGACAGGTCGCCGAACGCACCGGGCTGAGCGTTCACGCGCTGCGCTTCTACGAGCGCGAGGGCATCCTGGCCAATCCGGTGGGGCGGGCGCGGAACGGCCGCCGGATCTATACCGAGGACGACGTGGAGTGGCTGTCCATGTGCATCACGCTGCGCTCGTCCGGGATGCCGCTGCCGGCCCTGCGCGAGTACGCCAACCTGGTCAGGCGAGGCCCCGGCAACGAGAAAGAGCGGCTCGCCGTCCTGCGCCAGCACCAGGAGCGGGTCAGGGCGCAGATCGCCGACCTCACCGAGTCTCTCGACCTGATCAGCTACAAGGTCGGGATCTACGAGGAGCGGCTCGCCGAGGGCACCGCCGACCAGCTGTGGAGCGCGCCGCGACCCGAAGCCCCGCAGCAGGAACCGGAAGCCGCGCGGCACAATTAGCGTGGACTGAGAACCTCGATCTTCGGCTGTGGCCGGGCCGAACCGCGACAATGGCTGGCACGTGCCGGACACGAGATCCGCCCGCCGGCGGACCGGATGCCCGAAGGACCTCGCTGCCTACCCGTTAAATGTGATCCCATTAGAGGCATATGTCGAACCTTGATCGGATGGCCGCGGACGGCCGGCTGCGCGGCGACGATGTGTCGCGTGCGGTGTTCGCTGATCTCCCGGCCCGCTATGACCGGCTCGCCTACCTGCTGTCGTTCGGCCAGGACCGGCGCTGGCGCCGCGCCGTGGTCGACCGTGTCGCCGCCGCCCGGCCGAGCCGGGTGCTCGACGTCGCCACCGGGCCGGCCGGCATCGCCCTGGCGATCGCCGAACGGACCGGGGCCCAGGTCGTCGGCGTGGACCTCAACGAGCCAATGCTGCGGGCCGGCGCGGCGAACGTGCGCGCGGTCGGCCGCCAGCGGCAGCTGGGCCTGGCGCTCGCCCGGGCCGACCGGCTCCCGTTCGGCGACGGCGACTTCGACGCGGTCGTCTTCTCCTACCTGCTGCGCTACGTGGACGACCCGGCGGGCACCGTGGCCGAGCTGGCCCGCTGCCTGCGCCCCGGCGGCACGCTGGCCAGCCTGGATTTTTACGTGCCGCCGCACCCGGTGTGGCACGCCTCCTGGCAGCTTTACACGCGCGCCGCGCTGCCCGTGCTCGGCGGGCTCACCGGCGGGCCGGCCTGGCGTGAGGTCGGTGAGTTCCTGGGCCCGAGCATCTCGACGCACTACAAGCTGCACCCGCTGGCCGAGCACGTGGCGGCCTGGCACGCGGCCGGCCTGGAGGACGTGCAGGTCCGGCTGATGAGCCTCGGCGGCGGCCTGGTCATGGCCGGCCGCAAGCGCACGCCGGCGACCGGGGAACCCGCCGGTAGCCGGGGAAACCAGGTAACCGAGACAGCAACCGGGATGACGGGGAAAGCAGCCCGGGGAACCGGGAAAGGCCAGGGAGGCCAGGAAGGCCAGGAAGCACAGACCGCCCCCGGAGCACGCGGGTGACCGTGCCGCCTCGCCGTGCCGCGGCGTTCTACGACAGGGGCGGCGGCACGGGGGGCATCCGTGACTGGATAACGCTGCTGCATCCGCCGTACACGATGTGGCACCTGTCCTACGTGGTGTTCGGCGCCGCCGTCGTCCCGCCGCTGGTGCTGTGGCGGCTGGGCGGCACGCTGCTCGCCTTCTTTCTCGCGGTCGGCATCGGCGCGCATGCCCTCGATGAGCTGCACGGCAGGCCGCTGGGTACCGGCATCAGCAGCCGTCAGCTGATCGTCGCGGCCGTGCTCAGCATCGGCGCCGCCATGGCGGCCGGGCTCGCGTACGGTGGCCTGCGGCTGCTGCCGTTCGTCCTGATCGGCGGCCTGTTCGTGTTGGGCTACAACCTCGAGTTGGCCGGCGGCGTGCTGCACAGCGACCTGGGTTTCGCCGTGACCTGGGGTGCCTTCCCCGCGCTGGTCGGCGCCTACGCCCAGCACTGGACCCTGCCGCCCGCCGCGTGGGCGGCCGCGCTGGCCGCCCTGCTCATGTCGCTCGGCCAGCGCTCGCTCAGTACCCCCGTCCGGGCCATCCGCCGCCGGGTCACGCAGGTAACGCTGCGGGTTACCTGGCGCGACGGCAGCCAGCGCGAATACGGCCGGGCCGAGCTGCTGACTCCGGTGGAGTCCGCCCTGCGGGCCCTGGCCTGGGCGGTCGGCGCGCTGGCCATCGCGCTCGTGCTGGCCCGGTGACCTGAATGAATCCCGCCGGCGGGCAGACCCGCTGGGACGTCGTGGTCGCCGGGGCGGGCCCGGCCGGGAGCATCGCCGCGCTGGTGCTGGCCAGGTCGGGAGCCCGCGTCGCCCTGGTGGACAAGGCCGCGTTCCCGCGCGACAAGGCCTGCGGTGATCTGATCGGCCCGCGCGGGGTGCGGCTGCTCGAGGAGCTCGGCGTCGGGGTGCCTGACGCCGGAACGGGATCCGACCTGCTGGTGGTCGGCCCTTCGCGGCAGCGGTCCAGGCTGCCCGCGTTCGGCGGAAAAACCTATGCCGACCACGGAATGGTGGTGCCGCGACGGATACTCGACGATGCGCTGCGCGCGGAGGCGCTGGCGGCGGGCGCGACGCCGGTCCGGGCGCGGGTCACCGTCGCCGACCGCGAGCCCGGCGGGCCGGTGCGGGCGCTGGTCACCAGCGACGGCGAGCGGCTGGACGGCGACATCGTGATCGGCGCGGACGGCGCGCTCAGCCGGGTGGCCCAGCTCGCGGGGATGCTCGACCCGGCCGCGGCGCTCTGGGGCTTCGCCATCCGCGGCTACATCCCGGCCGAGGTGCCGCTGCCCCTGCTCGTGCTCCTCGACAAGCGACCCTGGCAGATCTACCCCGGCTACGGCTGGCTCTTTCCCGGCGCCGACGGGCAGGCCAACGTCGGCATCGGGATCGGGATGGGCCGGCGCCGGGCCCCAGCGCAGCTGCGGCCGGATCTGGACCGGCTGTGCGCCCTGCTCCGGCGGGAGGGCGATATCAGCCCGAACGCGCACCCCGGACCCATCGTGGGCGGCTGGCTCAGGATGGGCGGGACCGGCACCCCGCCCGCGGCGGGTAACGTGCTGCTGATCGGCGACGCGGCCGGCCTGATCAACCCGCTGCAGGGGGAAGGAATCGGGCCCGCCATGGTCAGCGCCCGGGCCGCTGCGGAGGCCGTGATCAAGGATCCGGGCCGGGCGGCGGCGAGCTACACCGAGACGATCGGCGAGCTCATGGGCCGGTACATGACCGGCGCCGCGGCACTGCAGGAGGCGATGCTGGGCCGCCCCCGGCTCGCCTCGGCGGGCATGCGCCTGCTTACCTCGCCGCCGCTGCGGAGCCTGGTGGCCGGGACCTGGTCGCTGTACTGGAACGGGCTGGCCGATGGCGCGGCGCCCCGTCCCTCGGCCGGCGGCGCCGCGCTCGTTGAGGACCTCGCGTGGCGGTTGGCGGGCCGCGGCCGGGGCAGCTAAATAAGCAGGCGGCCACGGTGCCCCCGCGGCCGGGCTGCCGGTCGGCCAGGCCTGGTCACCCTGGGTCTCGCGCCGCCGCGCCGCACTGCCTTAGACTCGCCCGGAGGTGATTGCATGGATGACTCCGCCGAACGGTTCCTGGAGCTGATCCACCAGTTCGAGGACATCGCGCATGCCACCACTCCGGAGCAGGCGCACGCGCAGTTCGACGAGACCACGCTCCAGGTGTTCTGGAAGAGATGGCCGCACATCTCCGCCTGGACCGGCTCGCTGTGGCGGATGCTGTCCGAAGAACTTTCCGCGCCGGGCCAGCCGCACCGCGACCACGAGCTCGATGAGGTCGGCGAAAGTGGCTGAGAGCCTGCAGCAGCGCTCGGCCGTGCTCCGGGATCTGATGAACGCGAACGTGGTGACCACCACGCCGGACGCGACCGTGACCGAGGCCGCGGCGAGGATGGTCCGGGCCAGGGTCGGTTCGGCCGTCGTGATGCAGGGGTCGTTCCTGGCCGGCATCCTGACCGAGCGGGACGTGCTGCGGGCGGCCGCGTCGACCGAAGATCTGCGGCACACTCCGGTGTCGGCGTGGATGACCCGCGATCCGCAATCGGCGTCCCCGGGTACCTCGGCCGAGGAGGCCACGCAGCTCATGCTGCTGAACGGCTTCCGCCATCTGCCGGTGGTCGAGGGCCGGACGGTGCTGGGCGTGGTCAGCCTGCGCGAACTCTTCGCCGCCCGGATCCGCCGGCCAGCCGCGGGCTGAGAGATCCGCTGGGGCCGATGACAGCCGTCCGGCAGCGCGTGCCGCTGTCGTCCTACACCACGCTCGGCCTCGGTGGTCCCGCGCGCAGATTCGTGACCGCCCGGACCGAGCGCGAGCTGGTGGCCGAGGTACGGGCGGCCGACCAGCGTGGTGAGCCGCTACTCGTGCTGGGCGGCGGCAGCAACCTGGTGGTCGGCGACGAGGGCTTCGACGGAACGGTGCTGCGGATCGCGACCCGCGGCGCCGGCCTGGACACCGGTCATGGGTCGGTGACGGTGACCGCGGCGGCCGGCCAGGACTGGGATGCGCTGGTCCGGCGCTGCGTGGCCGGCGGGCTGGCTGGGGTGGAATGCCTATCCGGCATTCCGGGCCTGGTCGGGGCCACGCCGATCCAGAACGTCGGTGCCTACGGGCAGGAGGTCGCCGAGACGATCACCACGGTGCGCGGTTACGACCGGGAGCGCGGCGAGATCGTCGAGCTGGCCGCGGCCGATTGCGGGTTCGGCTACCGGACCAGCCGGTTCAAGCGCTGCGGCGGGCGGTACGTCGTGCTGAGCGTCGCGTTCAGGCTCAGCCGCCAGCCGATGTCGCTGCCGATCAGGTACGCCGAGCTGGCCCGCCGCCTCGGCGTCGCGACCGGGGAGCGCGCCGCGCTCGCCGACGCCCGCGCCGCCGTGCTCGCCCTGCGCCGCGGCAAGGGCATGGTGCTCGACCCCGGCGACCCGGACACCAGGAGCGTCGGCTCGTTCTTCACCAACCCAGTGATCAGCCGGGCGCAGTTCGGCGCCCTGGAGGACACGGCGCGGGCCAGGTTCGGCGCGGAGGTCGCCGTGCCAGGCTTCCCGGCCGGAGACGGGCAGGTGAAGGTGCCAGCGGCCTGGCTCATCGAACGGTCGGGGTTCGCCCGCGGCTATGACAGCGGCACCGGGGTCCGGATATCGGCCAAGCACCCGCTGGCGCTGGTCAACCCGGGCGGCGGCAGCACGAAGGGCCTGCTCGCGCTGGCCGCCGAAATCCGGGATGGCGTGCGCGGGTCGTTCGGGATCGAGCTAACTCCCGAGCCGGTGCTCGTCGGCGTCACGCTGTGAAGGGCCGGCGCGCAGCCAGGCGTCGATCCCGGCCAGCAGGCGGGCGCGGACCGCATCGGGGGCGACGCAGCTATGCACCGACATGCGGGCCAGCTCGGCCAGCTCGGCGTCACCGAGGCCGAGGGCGTTGCGGGCCAGGGCGTACTGGGCGGTGAGCCGGGAGCCGAACAGCAGCGGATCGTCCGCGCCCAGCGCCACCGGCACGCCCGCCTCCAGCAGGCGAAGCAGCGGGACGTCGGCGGGCTTGCCGAACACGCCCAGCGCCACGTTGGACGACGGGCAGACCTCGAGCGGCACGGGTGCAGCCGCGAGCCGGCGCAGCAGCCCAGGATCCGCGGCGGCCGCGATGCCGTGCCCGATCCGGTTGGCGCGCAGCTCGTCCAGGCAGGCCTGGACGTTGGCGGGGCCGCACAGCTCGCCGCCGTGCGGAACCGACAGCAGCCCGGCCCGGGTCGCGATGCGGAAGGCCGGCGCGAAGTCGGCGGTCGAGCCGCGCCGCTCGTCGTTGCTCAGCCCGAAGCCCATGACCCCGCGCCCGGCGTACTGGGCGGCCAGCCGGGCCAGCGTGCGCGCGTCGAGCGGGTGCCTGGTGCGGTTGGCCGCGATGATGACGCCGATGCCGACTCCGGTCGCGACGGCCGCCTGCGCCGCCGCGTCGAGCACGAGCTCCACCGTGGGGGTGAGCCCGCCGAACCGCGCCGCGTAGCCGGACGGGTCCACCTGGATCTCCAGCCAGCCCGAGCCGTCGGCCGCCTCGTCCTCCGCGGTCTCGCGCAGCAGCCGGCGCATGTCCGCCTCGCGCCGCAGCACCGACCTGGCGATGTCGTATAGCCGCTGGAAGCGGAACCAGCCGCGCTCGTCGGCCCCCTCGGCCAGCCGCACCGGCCAGTCGCCCGCCAGCGCAGAAGGCAGCTGGACCCGGTGCACACGGGCCAGCTCCACCAGCGTCGCGTGCCGCATCGCCCCGGTCATGTGCAGGTGCAGATGCGCCTTGGGCAGCGAGCGCAGCGGCCGTTCCATCGGCCTAGTGTGCCCCGGCCGGCGCCGTGCCGCCCCCGGCTCGCGCGACACGCGCCCGTTCGGAACCAAGCATGATCGGGGCCCGTCTCGCCCTGGCCGACGTGGCTGCGGCGGACTAGCCCGGGTGGCTGACCAGCTTGGCCATCCTGGTCAGGCCCTCCTCGAGCTCGGCGTCGCCAAGCGCACAGGACAGCCTGAAGTAGCCAGGCGTCCCGAACGCCTCCCCCGGCACCACCGCGATCTCGGCCTCGTCCAGGAGCACCCCGGCGAGCTCCGCCGACGTGCCCGCCCGGCGCCCGGCGATGTCCGCGCCGAGCAGTCCCTTCACCGAGGGGTAGCAGTAGAAGGCGCCCTGCGGCTCCGGGCAGATCACCCCGGGCATCTCGTTCAGCATCCTGGTCATCGTGGTCTTGCGCCGCCCGAACGCCTCCCGCATCGTCGCGACCGCGGACAGGTCCCCGCTCACCGCCGCGAGCGCGGCCTGCTGAGCCACGTTGCAGACGTTCGAGGTCGCGTGCGACTGCAGGTTCCCCGCAGCCTTGATCACGTCAGGGGGCCCGATCATCCAGCCCACCCGCCAGCCGGTCATCGCGTAGGTCTTCGCCACCCCGTTCAGGACCACGCAGCGGTCGGCGATCTGCGGGGCTACCACCGGCATCGAGACGAACCTGGCCTCGCCGTACACCAGGTGCTCGTAGATCTCGTCGGTAACCACCCACAGGCCGTTGGCCGCCGCCCACTGGCCGATCTCGGCGACCAGCTCCGGCGGGTACACCGCCCCGGTCGGGTTGGACGGCGACACGAACAGCAACAGCTTGGTGCGCTCGGTGCGGGCGGCCTCGAGGTCGGCCACCGAGGCCAGGTAGCCGGACCGCTCGTCGGTGGGCACCGGTACCGGGGTGCCGCCGGCCAGCGCGATGCACTCGGGGTAGGTCGTCCAGTACGGGCTCGGCACGAGCACCTCGTCGCCAGGGTCGACGAGCGTCGCGAACGTCTCGTAGACCGCGTGCTTGGCCCCGTTGGTCACCAGCACCTGGCCGGGCTCGACGTGATAATCCGAGTCGCGGGCGGTCTTGACGGCGATTGCCTCGCGCAGTTCGGGCAGCCCGCCGGTCGGGGTGTACCTGTGGTTCTTCGGATCCAGGCAGGCCCGGGCGGCCGCCTCGGCGATGTAACCGGGCGTCGGGAAGTCCGGCTGGCCCGCGCCGAAGCCGATGACCGGCCTGCCTTCGGCGCGCAGCGCCTTCGCCTTGGCGTCCACGGCCAGCGTGGCCGACTCGTTGATCGCGCCGATGCGCGCGGAGATACGAGGATGTGACATGGGCATGATGTCTATGGTGGCATCTGCGGGCTAGTACTGTGCGCCTATGGTTCGACGGACCCGCCCCGGGCAACGTAGACTTCAGGGCTGGCGGTGGTGCAGCCGCGACCGGGGCATGCCCGCGTGGTGTGCCGAACCGGCATCCGGAACGCAGGCTGTCAGGCGCTGAGGTTGTACAACACAGGGCAGTAGCTCAATTGGCCAGAGTCCCGGTCTCCAAAACCGGTGGTTGGGGGTTCGAGTCCCTCCTGCCCTGCGAGTATGGGACCGACCCCATGACTCCTTCGACGCAGTTCAGGTGAGGAAATGGCGACTCAGACCCGCGGCCAGGCCGCAGACCGGCCGACCAGGCCAGGACGCCCGGCCAAGGGCAGGACAGGCCCCGTCCTGTTCGTCCGCCAGGTCATCGCCGAGCTGCACAAGGTGATCTGGCCAACGCGCCACGAGCTCACGACCTACACCACCGTCGCGCTGGTGTTCATCCTGGTCATGGTGGGCATCGTGACCGGCCTAGACGCCCTGTTCGGCAAGCTGGTGCTGAGCATATTCGGTTAGCCCAGCGGTCGGCAGACTCGCGTCGGCTACCCGCCCGCCGGGCAGCATGATCGCGGCAGCGTGACGGGAGGAGCCCGGTCATCGCGGCTCGCGGTCACCGGGAAGAAGAGCGAAGAGAAAGAGTTACCGTGTCCGAACAGAGCGACGCCGATCCGGCGCAGGCCGACGAGGCGATCCTGCCCTCGAACGGCCAGGCGGCCGAGCACGAGGGACAGCAGGCGTCTGAGCCCGTGGCCGCCGCCGACGCGGCGGATAGTGCGGACGATGCAGCGTACGTTGTCGATGACGTAGTGGTCGATGACGTTGTGGTCGATGACGCGCCGGCCGCCGGGGTCGATGACGCGGCCGTCGATGGCGTGGGGGCTGACGACAGCATGGCCGAGGATGCCGCGGCAGCCCAGGAGGCGCCGGCCGAGACGGTGACCGCCGAGGACGCGGCCGAGGCTGAGGTCGGATTGGAGGCCGAGGCCGGGGCGGACGACGCCGAGGCCGGGGCGGACGATGCCGAGGCCGAGGTCGTGGCCGACCCGGCCGCCGAATTCAGCCGCCAGCTGAGGATGCTGCCCGGCGACTGGTATGTGGTGCACTCCTACGCCGGCTACGAGAACCGGGTCAAGGCGAACCTGGAGAGCCGCACCCAGTCGCTCAACATGGAGGACTACATCTTCCAGATCGAGGTGCCCGTGCACCAGGTCACCGAGATCAAGGGCGGTAAGCGACAGCAGGTCGCGGAGAAGGTGCTGCCCGGCTACATCCTGGTCCGGATGGACCTGACCGACCAGTCCTGGGCCGCGGTCCGCAACACGCCCGGCGTGACCGGGTTCGTCGGCCTGTCCAGCAGGCCGTCGCCGCTCAGCCTGGACGAGGTCGCGGCGCTGCTCGCCCCCGAGCCCGAGGAGCAGGTCAAGGAGGCCGAGGCCAAGCGCACCGTGGTGGAATACGAGCCGGGGGAATCCGTTACCGTCATGGACGGGCCGTTCGCCACGCTCCCGGCCACCGTGAACGAGATCAACCCCGACACGCAGAAGCTCAAGGTTCTCGTGTCGATCTTCGGCCGGGAGACGCCGGTCGAGCTCTCGTTCGACCAGGTCGCGAAGATCTGACCCGTATCAGGCAACGAACACGTGAGATAAAGGACCGCAGAACATGCCGCCCAGGAAGAAGAAGATCGCCGCGGTGGTCAAGGTGCAACTGCAGGCGGGCGCGGCCACCCCGGCCCCGCCGGTCGGCACCGCGCTCGGCCCGCACGGCGTCAACATCATGGACTTCTGCCGGCAGTACAACGCCGCGACCGAGTCACAGCGCGGGAACATCGTGCCCGCGGAGATCACCATCTACGAGGACCGGACCTTCTCGTTCATCACCAAGACGCCACCCGCGCCTGAGCTGATCAAGAAGGCGGCCGGCGTCGACAAGGGCAGCGCCGAGCCGCACACGGAGAAGGTCGGCAAGGTCACCCAGGCGCAGGTCCGGGAGATCGCGCAGGTCAAGATGCCGGATCTCAACGCGACCACGATGGAAGCCGCCGAGAAGATCATCGCCGGCACGGCACGCTCGATGGGGATCACCGTCGAGGGCTGATTCACCCCCCCTCGTGGCAGGGCCGGCGCTGGCCCGCTGACCACGACCTCCACGAACAAGGAGAACGCTATGCAGCGCAGCAAGGGTTATCGCCAGGCGGCCGAGCTGATCGACCGGGACCGGCTCTACAGCCCGGCTCAGGCCGTCGCGCTGGCCAAGAAGACATCACCGACGAAGTTCGACGCCACGGTGGAGGTCGCCCTCCGGCTCGGCGTCGACCCGCGCCGGGCCGACCAGATGGTCCGGGGCACGGTCAACCTGCCGAACGGCACCGGCAAGACGGCCCGGGTGCTCGTGTTCGCCACCGGCGACCGGGCGGAGGACGCCACGGCGGCCGGGGCCGACTTCGTCGGCTCGGACGACCTGATCGAGCGGATCCAGGGGGGGTTCCTGGACTTCGACGCGGTGGTGGCCACCCCGGACTTGATGGGCAAGGTCGGGAGGCTCGGCCGGGTGCTGGGCCCGCGCGGCCTGATGCCCAACCCCAAGACCGGTACGGTCACCCCGGACGTGGGCAAGGCCGTCAGCGACATCAAGGGCGGCAAGATCGAGTTCCGGGTGGACAAGAACGGGAACCTGCACTTCGTGATCGGCAGGGCGTCGTTCACCGACCGGGCACTGGCCGAGAACTACGCGGCCGCGCTCGATGAGGTGGTCAGGCTCAAGCCCGCGGCGGCCAAGGGCCGCTACCTGAGGCGGGTGACCATGAGCACGTCGATGGGCCCGGGCATCCCAGTCGACCCGAACAAGACGCACGGCGTCGTCGAAGAGCTGGAAGAGGCCCAGGCGGCCAGCTGAGACGCTCAGGCGCGAGGCGGGCGACGCCCGCCAGGTGGCCGGCCCGCACCGTGTCCGAGGATCGATGGCGGGCCGCCCGTTAGCCGGTCCTCAGACCGCCGGTTCAGCGTCCGGGTGGCGTGGCCGGCCCGGCGCCGTTCGGAATCGGTGAGCTCGAACAGTTGGCACGGCCTTCGTGACCCTGACTAATCGCGATCATGGACGGGCGGAGATACCCGGCCGCCTCTGGTAACCTGGCTGCTGCCACAGACCGTTGGCCGTCACCGGGCAGTCTCGATGCCAGGTGACCGAAGGTCCGCGAGAGCGGGCGACCCACGCAGGCGACCGAGCAGATCCGCCGTGATCGGACCACCAGAGGCCGACTACGGCTGAGCCCCGGAGCGCCTGCGCCCGGGGCGTTCTTGTTTTCCAGGGCCTTACTGATCGTGAGAGGAGGCCCATGGCGAATGCGGAAAAGGTGACCGCGGTCGCCGAGCTCACCGAGCGATTCCAGAATTCAGCCGGCGCGGTACTGACCGAGTACCGCGGCCTGAGCGTGGCACAGCTGCGCGAGTTGCGCGGAACCCTGGGTGAGGCAGCCACGTTCGCCGTGGTGAAGAACACGCTGACCAAGATCGCGGTGGAGCAAGCCGGGCTGGAGAACGAGCTCGCGCCGCTGCTCACCGGCCCGTCGGCGGTCGCATTCGTGACCGGTGACGTGGTGGAGACCGCGAAGGGCCTGCGTGACTTCGCCAAGGCGAACCCATTCCTGGTGATCAAGGGGGGCGTCCTCGACGGCAAGGCCCTGACCCCCGCGGAGATCACCAAGCTTGCCGACGTCGAACCGCGCGAGGTGCTGCTGGCCAAGCTCGCGGGCGCCATGAAGGCGACCACGGCCCGGGCTGCGGGCGCGTTCGCCGCGTTGCCCGTCCAGATGGCGCAGCTCGCGGAGGCACTGCGCGCCAAGACCGAGGCGGAGGGCAGTAGCCCGGAGCCTGCGGCCGACTCGGCCCAGAGCAGCACCGCGGAAGGTAGCACCGCGGAGAGCAGCAGTGCCGAAAGCAGCAGTGCCGAAAGCAGCAGCCCGGCTGAGAGCGGCCCCGATGACAGCAGCCCTGATGACAGCGGTTCAGACGAGAGCGGTCCGGCTGAGGGCTGACCCGCTGCCCTAGACCTGTCGGCGGCCCGTGGCCGCCGGACCAGACGTTGAGATAACGGAGGAATCCAGCACGATGGCGAAGATGAGCACTGACGAACTGCTCGACGCGTTCAAGGAAATGACCCTGCTCGAACTCTCCGAGTTCGTGAAGCAGTTCGAGGAGACGTTTGACGTCAAGGCGGCCGCTCCGGTGGCCGCGGCCGCGGCGCCTGCCGCCGCCGGCGCGGGCGCCGGCGAGGCCGCCGCCGAGGAGCAGGACGAGTTCGACGTGATCCTCGAGGCCGCAGGGGACAAGAAGATCCAGGTCATCAAGGAGGTCCGGAGCCTGACCAGCCTGGGTCTCAAGGAGGCCAAGGACCTGGTGGACGGAGCGCCCAAGCCGGTGCTCGAGAAGGTCAACAAGGAAAGCGCCGACAAGGCCAAGGCCGCGCTCGAGGGCGCGGGAGCCACGGTCACCGTCAAGTAGCAGCAACGAGCGCGGCGGGCGGCTCCGGGATTGCCGGGGCCGCCCGCCGCGCCGTCTGCCAGTGTCAGCACCGCCCGTGCTGCCAGTGTCAGCACCGCCCGTGTCGCCGCCAGGCACGGCACCCGGGCCCGGGAATTTCCTGCCCGCACCCCGCGTTGTTGCCAACGTCACCGCACAGCGCTAAACAAATAGACCTACCCACCCCGCCAGACCTCACACCACTAGCTTGATGTGGCATCTCTCACTCGCCAGCACCGCCGGATCGGGCGGGTTGGACTTGACGTTTCGCCGTCAAAGAGCGATGCTGCGGACAGCGTGAATCACATAGAAGCGTACACTTGACCAGTGGTGTGCCGTTCGGCTACACTACTCTTTTGCGCTGCACTCTGACGCCCTCGGCAAACCACGAACACCCCGCGGTGTGCCCGCAGGGCGTTTGGCGTGCGTGCGGTGAATGTCCGCCACAAGCTCGGAAGGACCCCTGTTGGCAGCATCGCGCAGCGCCTCAACCAATGCCCTCGGCCCGGCTCGCGTCTCCTTCGCCCGGATCAGTGAACCACTCGAAGTACCCGGTCTGCTAGCGCTGCAGACCGAATCGTTCGACTGGCTGCTCGGCAACGAGCGCTGGCAGGAGCGAGTGGCGGCCGCCACGAAGGCAGGCCGTGAGGACGTGCCTGAGCAGTCCGGCCTCGAGGAGATCTTCGAGGAGATCAGCCCGATCGAGGACTTCACGGGCACCATGTCGCTCTCGTTCCGTGATCACCGGTTTGAGCCGCCCAAGTACTCCGTGGAGGAGTGCAAGGACAAGGACATGACCTACTCCGCCCCCATGTTCGTCACGGCGGAGTTCATCAACAACAGCACCGGTGAGATCAAGAGCCAGACGGTGTTCATGGGCGATTTCCCGCTCATGTCCCCCAAGGGCACCTTCATCATCAACGGCACCGAGCGCGTCGTCGTCTCCCAGCTCGTCCGCTCGCCGGGGGTCTACTTCGACCGGCAGGTCGACAAGACCTCGGACAAGGACATCTACAGCTGCAAGGTCATCCCGTCCCGGGGCGCCTGGCTGGAGTTCGAGATCGACAAGCGGGACAGCGTCGGCGTCCGCATCGACCGCAAGCGCAAGCAGAGCGTTACCGTCCTGCTCAAGGCGCTCGGCTGGGACGAGGCGAAGATCCTGGACCGGTTCGGCGGCTATGAGTCGATGCGCGCCACCCTGGAGAAGGATCACACCAGCGGCCAGGACGACGCCCTGCTCGACATCTACCGCAAGCTCCGCCCGGGCGAGCCGCCGACGCGTGAGTCCGCGCAGGCGCTGCTTGAGAACCTGTACTTCAACCCGAAGCGGTACGACCTGGCCAAGGTGGGCCGGTACAAGATCAACAAGAAGCTCGGGCTGAACCTGCCGATCCGGCAGGGCACGCTGACCGAGGACGACATCGTCGGCACGATCGAGTACCTGGTCCGGCTGCACGCCGGCGAGGAGGAGATGAAGTCCGGCGACGGCGACGCGGTCATCCCGGTCGAGGTCGACGACATCGACCACTTCGGCAACCGGCGGCTGCGTACCGTAGGCGAGCTGATCCAGAACCAGGTGCGGCTCGGCCTGGCCCGGATGGAGCGAGTGGTCAGGGAGCGGATGACCACCCAGGACGTCGAGGCGATCACGCCGCAGACGCTGATCAACATCCGGCCGGTGGTCGCGTCCATCAAGGAGTTTTTCGGCACCAGCCAGCTCTCCCAGTTCATGGACCAGACCAACCCGCTGGCCGGGCTGACCCACAAGCGCCGGCTGTCCGCGCTGGGCCCCGGCGGGCTTTCCCGCGAGCGGGCCGGCTTCGAGGTGCGCGACGTGCACTCCTCGCACTACGGCCGGATGTGCCCGATCGAGACGCCCGAGGGTCCCAACATCGGCCTGATCGGTTCGCTGAGCTCGTACGGGCGGGTGAACGCCTTCGGCTTCGTCGAGACTCCGTACCGCAAGGTGAAGGCCGGCAAGGTCACTGACCAGATCGACTACCTGACCGCCGACGAGGAGGACAGGCACGTCATCGCGCAGGCCAACACGCCGATCGGCAGCGACGGCGCGTTCGCTGAGGACCGCGTGCTGGTCCGCCGCAAGGGCGGCGAGATCGACTACATCCGCCCCGACGAGGTGGACTACATGGACGTGTCGCCGCGGCAGATGGTGTCCGTGGCCACCGCCATGATCCCGTTCCTGGAGCACGACGACGCCAACCGCGCGCTGATGGGCTCCAACATGCAGCGCCAGTCGGTGCCGCTGCTGCGCAGCGAGGCACCGCTGGTCGGTACAGGCATGGAGTACCGCGCCGCGGTCGACGCGGGCGATGTGATCGTCGCGGAGAAGGCGGGCGTGGTCGAGGAGGTCTGTGCCGACTACGTCACGCTGCTGCACGATGACGGCACCCGGACCACCTCGCAGGTAGCCAAGTTCCGCCGCTCCAACCAGGGCACCTGCTTCAACCAGAAGCCCATCGTGGCCGAGGGGCAGCGGGTCGAGGTCGGCCAGGTCATCGCGGACGGGCCCTGCACCGACAACGGCGAGATGGCGCTGGGCAAGAACCTGCTCGTCGCCTTCATGTCGTGGGAGGGCCACAACTACGAGGACGCGATCATCCTGTCCCAGCGGCTGGTCCAGGACGACGTGCTGTCCTCGATCCACATCGAGGAGCACGAGGTCGACGCGCGCGACACCAAGCTCGGGCCCGAGGAGATCACCAGGGACATCCCGAACGTTTCCGAGGAGGTTCTCGCCGACCTGGACGAGCGCGGCATCATCAGGATCGGCGCCGAGGTCGTCACCGGCGACATCCTGGTCGGCAAGGTCACACCGAAGGGCGAGACCGAGCTCACGCCCGAGGAGCGGCTGCTCCGCGCGATCTTCGGTGAGAAGGCCCGTGAGGTCCGCGACACCTCGCTGAAGGTGCCGCACGGCGAAGAGGGCAAGGTCATCGGCGTCCGCGTGTTCACCAGGGAGGACGGCGACGAGCTGCCACCCGGCGTGAACGAGCTGGTCCGGGTGTACGTCGCGGCCAAGCGGAAGATCACCGATGGTGACAAGCTGGCCGGCCGGCACGGGAACAAGGGCGTGATCGCCAAGATCCTCGCCGTCGAGGACATGCCGTTCCTTGAGGACGGCACGCCGGTGGACATCGTGCTCAACCCGCTGGGCGTGCCCAGCCGGATGAACGTCGGGCAGGTGCTGGAAACCCACCTCGGCTGGGTGGCCAAGACCGGCTGGGAGATCAACGGCGGCGACGGCGACTGGCAGGACCGGCTGCGCAAGATCGGCGCGGGTTCCGCGCCGGCCAACACGCAGGTGGCCACCCCCGTCTTCGATGGGGCCAAGGAGGAGGAGATCACCGGGCTGCTCAGCAGCGTGCTGCCCAACCGGGACGGCGAGCGGCTGGTCGGCGGCGGCGGCAAGGCCAAGCTGTTCGACGGCCGCACCGGCGAGCCGTTCAAGGACCCGGTTTCGGTCGGCTACGTCTACATCCTCAAGCTGCTGCACCTGGTCGACGACAAGATCCACGCCCGCTCGACCGGCCCCTACTCCATGATCACCCAGCAGCCGCTCGGCGGTAAGGCGCAGTTCGGCGGCCAGCGGTTCGGTGAGATGGAGGTCTGGGCCCTCGAGGCCTACGGCGCGGCATACGCCCTCCAGGAGCTCCTGACGATCAAGTCCGACGACGTCCTCGGCCGGGTCAAGGTCTACGAGGCCATCGTCAAGGGCGAGAACATCCCCGAGCCCGGTATCCCTGAGTCCTTCAAGGTGCTGATCAAGGAGATGCAGTCGCTCTGCCTGAACGTCGAGGTGCTGTCCAGCGACGGTGCCGCAATCGAGATGCGCGACACAGACGAAGACGTCTTCCGCGCAGCAGAAGAACTAGGGATCGACCTGTCCCGGCGCGAGCCGAGCAGCGTAGAGGAAGTCTGATCCGCTCTACCCCAGGGGATAAACAAAGTGCTCGACGTCAACTTCTTTGACGATCTGCGTATAGGCCTCGCGACCGCCGACGACATCAGGCAGTGGTCGCACGGAGAGGTGAAGAAGCCGGAGACCATCAACTACCGCACGCTCAAGCCGGAGAAGGACGGGCTCTTCTGCGAGAAGATCTTCGGTCCGACCCGGGACTGGGAGTGCTACTGCGGCAAGTACAAGCGGGTCAGGTTCAAGGGCATCATCTGTGAGCGCTGTGGCGTGGAGGTTACCCGCGCCAAGGTGCGGCGCGAGCGGATGGGCCACATCGAGCTGGCCGCGCCGGTCACGCACATCTGGTACTTCAAGGGCGTGCCCAGCCGGCTCGGCTACCTGCTCGACCTGGCGCCGAAGGACCTCGAGAAGGTCATCTACTTCGCCGCTTACATGATCACGTACGTGGACGACGAGGCCCGCGCGCGTGACCTGCCTTCGCTCGAGGCCAGGATCTCGGTCGAGCGCGGCCAGCTGGAGCAGCGGCGGGACAGCGACGTCGAGGCCCGGCAGGCCAAGCTGGAGGCCGACCTGGCCGAGCTCGAGGCCGCCGGGGCCAAGGGCGACGCGCGCCGCAAGGTCCGGGAGAGCGCCGAGCGCGAGATGCGCCAGATCCGCGACCGGGCCGGCCGTGAGATCGACCGGATCGAGGAGGTCTGGAACAGCTTCAAGAACCTCAAGGTCCAGGACCTCGAGGGCGACGAGCTGCTCTACCGCGAGATGCGGGACCGCTTCGGCCGGTACTTCCGCGGCGGCATGGGCGCGCAGGCCATCCAGGAGCGGCTGGCCAGCTTCGACCTTGAGGGCGAGGCGCAGTCGCTGCGGGAGACCATCCGGACCGGCAAGGGCCAGCGGAAGGCGCGTGCGCTGAAGCGGCTCAAGGTGGTTTCGGCCTTCCTGAACACCCGCAACAGCCCGATGGGCATGGTGCTCGACTGCATTCCGGTCATCCCGCCGGACCTGCGGCCGATGGTCCAGCTGGACGGCGGCCGGTTCGCCACCTCGGACCTGAACGACCTGTACCGCCGGGTGATCAACCGGAACAACCGGCTCAAGCGGCTGCTCGACCTCGGCGCGCCCGAGATCATCGTGAACAACGAGAAGCGGATGCTGCAGGAGGCCGTGGACTCGCTGTTCGACAACGGCCGCCGCGGCCGCCCGGTCACCGGGCCGGGCAACCGCCCGCTGAAGTCGCTGTCCGACATGCTCAAGGGCAAGCAGGGCCGGTTCCGGCAGAACCTGCTCGGCAAGCGCGTGGACTACTCCGGCCGCAGCGTCATCGTGGTCGGCCCGCAGCTCAAGCTGCACCAGTGCGGGCTGCCCAAGGAGATGGCGGTCGAGCTGTTCAAGCCGTTCGTGATGAAGCGCCTGGTGGACCTCAACCACGCGCAGAACATCAAGTCGGCCAAGCGGATGGTGGAGCGTGCCAGGCCGGTGGTCTGGGACGTGCTGGAAGAGGTCATCACCGAGCACCCGGTGCTGCTCAACCGCGCGCCGACGCTGCACCGGCTCGGCATCCAGGCGTTCGAGCCGCAGCTCGTCGAGGGCAAGGCGATCCAGATCCACCCGCTGGTGTGTACCGCCTTCAACGCCGACTTCGACGGCGACCAGATGGCGGTGCACCTGCCGCTGTCGGCCGAGGCGCAGGCCGAGGCGCGGATCCTGATGCTGTCCACCAACAACATCCTCAAGCCCGCCGACGGCAAGCCGGTCACCATGCCCACCCAGGACATGGTCATCGGGCTGTACTGCCTGACCAGGCAGACCGAGGACGCTCCCGGCTCGGGCCGGTCGTTCGCCTCGGTCGCCGAGGCGATCATGGCCTACGACCGGAGCGAGCTCGACCTGCAGGCGCAGATTCAGGTCAGGCTGACGGGCGTCACCCCGCCGCGCGGGTTCGACATGCCGGAGGGATGGACCGAGGGTGACCCGTTCCGGATCACCACCACGCTGGGCCGCTGCTACTTCAACGAGACGCTGCCCGACAACTACCCGTTCGTCAACCACGAGGTGGGCAGGAAGCAGCTGACCACGATCGTGAACGAGCTGGCCGAGACCTACCCGAAGGTCGAGGTGGCGACGGCGCTGGACGCGCTCAAGGACGCGGGCTTCCACTGGGCGACCCGGGCGGGCGTCACGATCGCGATCGAGGACGTCATCGCGCCGCCGCACAAGGCAGAGATCCTCGAGACGTACGAGAAGCGCGCCGACAAGGTGCAGCGGGAGTACGACCGCGGTCTGATCACCGACGACGAGCGCCGTCAGGAACTGATCGAGATCTGGACGCACGCCACGACCGACGTGGCGCAGGACATGGAGGCGGCCTTCCCCGAGACCAACTCGGTCTGGATGATGGTCAACTCCGGTGCCCGTGGTAACCAGATGCAGGTCCGGCAGATCGCCGGCATGCGCGGCCTGGTCTCCAACCCGAAGGGCGAGACCATCCCGAGGCCGATCACGTCCAGCTTCCGCGAGGGCCTGACCGTGGTCGAGTACTTCATCTCCACGCACGGCGCCCGCAAGGGCCTGGCCGACACCGCGCTGCGGACGGCCGACTCCGGGTACCTCACCCGGCGCCTGGTCGACGTCGCGCAGGACGTCATCGTGCGCGAGGAGGACTGCGGCACCGACCGGTCGCTGGTCATGCGGATCGCAGAGAAGGATGCCGACGGGCGCCTGCACCGCCTGCCCAACATCGAGAACACCGGCACCGGCCGGACCGTCGCCGAGGATGTCGAGACCGACGACGGCACCGTGATCGCCGCGGTCGGCATCGACACCACGGAGGCCGTGATCGATGCGGCCATCGCGGCCGGGATCGACTCGATCCGGACGTTCAGCGTCCTGGTCTGCGAGGCGAAGATCGGTGTCTGCTCGAAGTGCTACGGCCGTTCGCTGGCCACCGGCAAGCGCGTGGACGTGGGCGAGGCGGTCGGTATCGTCGCCGCCCAGTCGATCGGCGAGCCCGGCACCCAGCTGACCATGCGGACGTTCCACACCGGTGGCGTGGCCGGCCAGGACATCACCCACGGCCTGCCGCGAATCCAGGAGCTGTTCGAGGCCCGCATCCCCAAGGGCATGGCCCCGATCAGCGAGGTCGAGGGCCGGGTCAAGGTCGAGGAGACGGACAAGGCGCGCAAGATCGTGGTCGTCCCCGACGACGGTTCCGAGGAGATCTCCTACCAGGTGCCGATGCGGTCCCGGCTGCTGGTGACCGAGGACGAGCACGTCACGGTCGGGCAGCAGCTCATCCAGGGCGCGGTCAACCCGCACGAGGTGCTCAGAATCCTCGGCTCCCGCGAGGTGCAGCTGCACCTCGTGCACGAGGTGCAGGAGGTCTACCGGTCGCAGGGCGTGTCGATCCACGACAAGCACATCGAGATCATCATCCGGCAGATGCTGAAGCGGGTGAACGTTCTCGAGTCCGGCGACACCGACCTGCTCCCCGGCGAGCTGGTCGAGCGGCCGAGGTTCGAGGAGCTGAACCGCTCGGTGGTGGACGAGAGCGGCACGCCCGCGTCCGGCCGGCCGGTGCTCATGGGCATCACCAAGGCATCGCTGGCCACCGAGTCCTGGCTGTCGGCCGCCTCCTTCCAGGAGACGACCCGGGTGCTCACCGATGCAGCCATCCACGCGAGGTCCGACCCGCTTCTGGGCCTCAAGGAGAACGTCATCATCGGCAAGCTCATCCCGGCCGGCACCGGCATGCCGCGGTACCGCGGGGTTCGGGTCGAGCCGACTGAGGACGCCAGGTCATCGGTCTACCCGGCGACCGCCTACGACGAGCCTGACAGCTACGCGTTCGGGCAGAGCTCGGGCGAGGCGATCCCGCTGGAGGAGTACGACTTCGGTACGTACAACAGGTAGGCAGACCAGCAAGAGGCCGCCGGGCAGCCCGGCGGCCTCTTGCGTGTCCCCTGATTCCTGAGGACGGGAATGAGATACGGCAACTAGCTGTTGCAGCTCTACAGGAGATGTGCTCCCGTCAGCTGAACGCTGTTCGCAGTCGGTCGGCGGACATTGGGTGTGATCTCCGGCCAGGAGATCCCCGTTCGCTTTGACCTGCGGGCAAAACGTTGGGTAATCTTGGCGATCGTGTCCGTGTGAACGCGGGCACGAGCGCGTGCTCATGACGTGCGGGATCCACATGGATCACGTCGTCGTTGGTTCGCGCGGCCTCGGAGCCGGCCGGCCCGGGGCCGCGGACGCCAGGCGCGCGGGTTCCCTCCCACTACGACGTCCGGTCTCCATGCTGGCGGGCCGGCAGGTTGTGGTGGCGCCGACACACCCGACCCCGGGGGTCGGCGGTTGGAGGAAATCCGCAGGTCAGGCGATCGTCAGCGGTCGCGAAATGGCCAGATCCGGTTCCGGTTTACGCCCGGAACAGCCGTTGCGGGACCCCGCAAGGACTGAGAAGGGCAGGGCAGGCACGTCCAGCGCCTGCCAGGTGACAACGAGAGACGCTGCGCCCAGGCGCACAACGAAGACGGAGACGCGGTGCCCACGATCCAGCAACTGGTCCGCAAGGGTCGGCAGGACAAGACCAGCAAGAGCAAGACCCCGGCGCTCAAGGCAAGCCCGCAGCGCCGCGGAGTCTGCACGCGCGTCTACACCACCACCCCCAGGAAGCCGAACTCGGCGCTCCGCAAGGTCGCCAGGGTCCGGCTGACCAGCCATATCGAGGTCACCGCCTACATCCCCGGCGTCGGCCACAACCTGCAGGAGCACTCCATCGTGCTGGTGCGGGGCGGCCGGGTGCGGGATCTGCCCGGAGTCCGCTACAAGATCATCCGTGGCTCGCTGGACACCCAGGGAGTCCGTAACCGCAAGCAAGGCAGAAGCCGGTACGGCGCGAAGAAGGAGAAGAGCTGACATGCCGCGCAAGGGTCCCGCGACCGCGCGGCGGCTGGTGACCGATCCGGTCTACGGCTCGCCGCTCGTTACCGCGCTGGTCAACAAGGTCCTGCTTGATGGCAAGCGATCGCTGGCCGAGCGGATCGTGTACGGGGCGCTCGAGGGCGCCAGGGACAAGTCGGGCAACGACCCGGTGGTCACGCTCAAGCGCGCCCTGGACAACGTCAAGCCCACCCTCGAGGTGAAGAGCCGCCGGGTCGGCGGCGCGACCTATCAGGTCCCCATCGAGGTCCGGGCCTCCCGGAGCACCACCCTCGCGCTGCGCTGGATCGTGATGTACTCGCGCCAGCGCCGGGAGAAGACCATGACCGAGCGGCTGATGAACGAGCTCCTGGACGCCAGCAACGGCCTGGGGGCGAGCGTGAAGCGCCGCGAGGACACGCACAAGATGGCCGAGTCGAACAAGGCTTTCGCCCACTACCGCTGGTAACCCGGCCCGAGCCGGGCCGGCCTGAACGAACTGAACCCTAAGAAACGACGAGAGAAGCAAGGACGCCAAGCAGTGCCCACCCAGACCGCCGTAGACCTCGGCATGGTCCGCAACATCGGGATCATGGCGCATATCGACGCGGGCAAAACCACAACCACCGAGCGGATCCTGTTCTACACCGGCATCAACTACAAGATCGGTGAGGTCCATGAGGGCGCAGCCACCATGGACTGGATGGAGCAAGAGCAGGAGCGCGGCATCACCATCACCTCGGCCGCTACCACGACCGACTGGCGCGATCACACGATCAACATCATCGACACCCCCGGCCACGTCGACTTCACCGTGGAGGTGGAGCGCTCGCTGCGCGTCCTGGACGGCGCCGTGGCCGTGTTCGACGGTGTGGCCGGTGTCGAGCCGCAGTCGGAGACCGTCTGGCGGCAGGCTGACCGGTACGGCGTGCCGAGGATCTGCTTCGTGAACAAGATGGACCGGGTCGGCGCGGAGTTCCACCGCTGCGTGGAGATGATCCAGGACCGCCTCGGCGCCACCCCGCTGGTGATCCAGCTGCCGTGGGGCGTGGAGTCTGACTTCCGCGGCGTCATCGACCTGATCCGGATGCGCGCGCTGCTCTGGCAGACCGAGGGCAAGGGCGACAAGTACGACGTCGTGGCCATCCCCCGGGACTACGAGGAGGCGGCCCGCAACTGGCGGGACAACCTCATCGAGGCCATCTCGGAGAACGACGAGGAGCTGATGGAGCTCTACCTCGAGGGCACCGAGCCCGACGAGGAGCAGCTCATCGCCGCGATCCGGCGGGCCACCATCGCCGGCAGCGTCACGCCGGTGCTGTGCGGCAGCGCGTTCAAGAACAAGGGCGTCCAGCCGATGCTCGACGCGATCGTCGACTTCCTGCCCAGCCCGGTCGACATCCCGCCGGTGGAGGGGCATGAGGTGGGCCATGAGGACGAGCTCATCGAGCGCGCCCCGGACCCGGCCGCGCCGTTCTCCGCGCTGGCGTTCAAGATCATGTCCGACCAGCACCTGGGCAAGCTGACCTACATCCGGATCTACTCCGGCACGCTCAACGCGGGCTCCTCGGTGCTCAACTCGGTCAAGGGGCGCCGCGAGCGGGTCGGCAAGATCTACCAGATGCACGCGAACAAGCGTGAGGAGCGCCCGACGGCCATCGCCGGCCAGATCGTGGCGGTGATGGGGCTCAAGGACACCACCACGGGTGACACGCTGTCCGACCAGCAGCACCCGGTGATCCTCGAGTCGATGAACTTCCCGGCGCCGGTCATCAACGTGGCGATCGAGCCGCGGACCAAGAGCGACCAGGAGAAGCTGGGCACGGCGATCCAGCGCCTGGCCGAGGAGGACCCAACCTTCCAGGTCAGGACCGACGAAGAAACCGGGCAGACGATCATCTCGGGCATGGGCGAACTGCACCTCGAGGTGCTGGTCGACCGGATGAAGCGGGAGTTCCGGGTCGAGGCCAACATCGGCCGGCCGCAGGTGGCCTACCGGGAGACGGTCCGGCGGAAGACCGAGAAGGTCGAGTACACGCACAAGAAGCAGACCGGTGGTTCCGGGCAGTACGCCCGGGTGTTCATCAATCTCGAGCCGACCGGCGGCGACGGCGGTGGCTACGAGTTCGAGAACAAGATCACCGGTGGCCGGATCCCGCGCGAGTTCATCCCGTCCGTGGACGCCGGCTGCCAGGAGGCGGCGGAGTTCGGCGTGCTGGCCGGCTACCCGATGGTGGACGTCAAGGTGACGCTCACCGACGGCGCCTACCACGAGGTGGACTCCTCCGAGCTGGCCTTCAAGATCGCGGGCTCGATGGCGTTCAAGAAGGCGGCCGCGCAGGCCGACCCCGTGCTGCTCGAGCCCGTCATGGCCGTCGAGGTCAGGACGCCCGAAACCTACATGGGTGACGTCATCGGCGACCTGAACAGCCGTCGCGGCCACATCCAGGCCATGGAGGAGCTGTCCGGCGCCCGGGTGGTCCGGGCCGTCGTCCCGCTGTCGGAGATGTTCGGCTACGTCGGCGACCTGCGCAGCCGTACCCAGGGCCGGGCGGACTACACGATGCAGTTCGACTCGTATGCCGAGGTGCCTCCGGGCATAGCGAAGGAGATCATCGCCAAGGCACGAGGCGAGTAGGCAACCGGACCGGAATTTACAGAGCAAGCATCGGCGTCCCTGGGGGGCGCCGGGCCGCCGGGGCAGACACCGCGGCGGGGAAGATCGCAACGAGGAGACACCAGTGGCGAAGGCCAAGTTCGAGCGGACCAAGCCGCACGTCAACATCGGCACCATCGGTCACATCGACCACGGCAAGACGACGCTGACCGCGGCGATCACCAAGGTGCTGCACGACAAGTACCCCGACGTGAACCCGTTCACGCCGTTTGACAAGATCGACAATGCGAAGGAAGAGCGCGAGCGGGGCATCACGATCGCGATTTCGCACGTCGAGTACCAGACCGAGAACCGGCACTACGCGCACGTGGACTGCCCGGGGCACGCCGACTACATCAAGAACATGATCACCGGCGCGGCTCAGATGGACGGGGCGATCCTGGTGGTCGCGGCCACCGACGGCCCGATGCCGCAGACCCGCGAGCACGTGCTGCTGGCCCGCCAGGTAGGCGTGCCTTACATCGTGGTCGCGCTCAACAAGGCGGACATGGTCGACGACGAGGAGATCCTCGAGCTGGTCGAGCTCGAGGTCCGCGACCTGCTCACCGAGTACGAGTTCCCGGGCGACGACGTCCCGGTGATCCGGGTGTCCGCGCTCAAGGCGCTCGAGGGCGACGCGGAGTGGAGCGAGAAGGTCGCCGAGCTTCTCGACGCCTGCGACGCGAGTATCCCCGAGCCGGTGCGCGAGGTGGACAAGCCGTTCCTGATGCCGGTCGAGGACGTGTTCTCGATCACCGGCCGCGGCACCGTGGTGACCGGCCGGGTCGAGCGCGGCATGATCCACACCGGCGAGACCGTGGACATCATCGGCATCAAGGAGAAGGCGCAGTCGACCACGGTCACCGGCGTCGAGATGTTCCGCAAGATCCTCGACGAGGGCATGGCGGGCGACAACGTCGGACTGCTGCTGCGCGGGATCAAGCGCGAGGACGTGGAGCGCGGCCAGGTCGTCATCAAGCCGGGCACCAACACTCCGCACACCCAGTTCAAGGGCCAGGTCTACATCCTGTCCAAGGACGAGGGCGGGCGGCACACCCCCTTCTTCAACAACTACCGGCCGCAGTTCTACTTCCGCACCACGGACGTCACCGGGGTGGTTTACCTCCCCGAGGGCACCGAGATGGTCATGCCCGGTGACAACACCGAGATGCGGGTCGAGCTGATCCAGCCCATCGCGATGGAGGAAGGCCTCCTGTTCGCGATCAGGGAGGGCGGCCACACGGTCGGTTCCGGCCGGGTTACCGAGATCATCAAGTAATCGCTCCCGAACGGGTCCCCCCGAGCCCTGGCGCCCGGGCGGGACCCGCCGGGCGCAACGACAGCGGCACCAAGGCACAGCAAGCAGATAAGGACACCGAGGCCACATGGCGGGACAGAAGATCCGCATCCGGCTCAAGGCATACGACCACGAGGTCATCGACAGCTCGGCGCGCAAGATCGTCGACACGGTGACCCGGACCGGCGCGCGCGTGGCCGGGCCGGTGCCGCTGCCCACGGAAAAGAACGTGTACTGCGTCATCAGGTCCCCGCATAAGTACAAGGACTCGCGGGAGCACTTCGAGATGCGCACGCACAAGCGGCTGATCGACATCATCGACCCGACGCCCAAGACGGTGGACTCGCTCATGCGGCTTGACCTGCCGGCTGGCGTCGATATCGAGATCAAGCTCTGAGGTAACGCACCGATGGAACGCAACACCAAAGGAGTGCTGGGCACCAAGCTCGGCATGAGCCAGGTCTTTGACGACCAGGGCCGGATCGTCCCGGTGACCGTGGTCAGGGCCGGGCCGTGCGTGGTGACCGCAGTGCGCACCCCGGAGCGCGACGGCTACGCCGGCGTGCAGCTGGGCTACGGAGAGATCGACCCGAGGAAGGTGACCAAGCCGGTGGCCGGTCACTTCTCCGCGGCTGGCGTCACCCCCCGCAGGTACCTGGCCGAGCTGCGCACGTCGGACGCGAGCGAGTACACCCTCGGCCAGGAGGTCACGGCCGGGACCTTCGCGCCGGGCCAGCTGGTCGACGTGACCGGCAAAAGCAAGGGCAAGGGCACCGCGGGCGTGATGAAGCGGCACGGGTTCGCCGGCCTGAGCGCGTCGCACGGCACCCAGCGCAAGCACCGGTCGCCCGGCTCCATCGGCGGCTGCGCGACCCCGGGACGGGTCTTCAAGGGGCTGCGCATGGCTGGCCGGATGGGCAACGAGCGCGTCACGGTGCAGAGCCTGACCGTGCACTCGGTCGACGCGGAGCGCGGGCTGCTGTTGATCAAGGGCGCGGTACCGGGATCGCGCGGCGGGCTCGTCCTGGTCCGCAGCGCGGCCAAGGCACCGGCCGGCACGACGAGCGCGGAGGATGCGGCCTGATGAAGACGGTAAGCATCATCTCGGTCAGCGGCAAGAAGGCCGGGACCGTCGAGCTGCCCGACGACGTATTCGATGTCCAGGCCAACGTCCCGCTCATCCACCAGGTCGTGGTGGCCCAGCAGGCCGCGGCGCGGCAGGGCACGCACGCCGCCCGCACCCGCGGCCAGGTGCGCGGCGGCGGCAGGAAGCCATACCGGCAGAAGGGCACCGGCCGGGCCCGGCAGGGCTCCATCCGGGCCCCGCAGTACGTGGGCGGCGGCACCGTGCACGGCCCGGTCCCCCGTTCCTACCAGCAGCGGACCCCGAAGAAGATGAAGGCGGCGGCGCTGCGCGGCGCGCTTTCCGAGCGGGCCCGGCACGATCGGGTACACGTGGTGAGCGGTTTCGTGGCCTCCGCCCCGCCGAAGACCAAGGACGCGGTGTCCGTGCTGAGCGCGCTCACCGGGACCCCGCGCGGCGTCGGCGCGCTGGTCGTCGCGCACCGCGATGACGAGCTGACCTGGCTGAGCCTGCGCAACGTGGCCGGCGTGCACGTGCTCGCGGTGGACCAGCTCAACACCTACGACGTGCTGGCCAGCGACCACGTGGTGTTCACCGAGGAGGCGCTGACGGCTTTCCTGGGCACCGGCCAGGGCCAGGACGCCGCGGACGCGAGCGCCCGCGACGAGGCCGTCCAGGAGGACGCCATCCCGGACGACACCGCCCAGGACGACACCGGCCAGGAAGACACCGCCCCGGACGACGCCGCCGCCCGGGACGAGGCCGCCCAGGTGGATGACGCCCGGGACGAGGCGCCCAGCGCGGGCAGCGAGCCGGACGAGGCCGGCGAGCCCGATGAGGACAGCGAGGAGGAGCAGCCGTGAGCGTGGGCCGGATCACGAACCCGCGGGACATCCTGCTCAAGCCGGTGATCTCGGAGAAGAGCTACCGGCTGGCCGACGACGGCAAGTACACGTTCCTGGTCGCGCCGAGCGCGAACAAGACGCAGATCAGGCAGGCAGTGGAGGACGTATTCACGGTCCGGGTGAAGGGCGTGAACACCTCCAACCGGCAGGGCAAGCGGCGCCGTACGCGCTTTGGCTGGGGCAAGCGGCCCGACACCAAGCGCGCCATCGTCACCCTGGCCGAGGGCGACCGGATCGACCTGTTCGGGCCGATCAGCTAGGCGCCGGAAGCTAACCGAGGAGATCGCAGCAGTCATGGGCATCCGCAAGTACAAGCCGACTACCCCCGGCAGGCGGGGGGCGAGCGGCGCCGACTTCGCCGAGATCACGCGCGACGAGCCGGAGAAGTCGCTGGTCCGCCCGCTGAACTCGCGGGGCGGCAGGAACGTGCACGGCCGGATCACCGCCCGGCACCAGGGCGGCGGCCACAAGCGCTCCTATCGCGTGATCGACTTCCGCCGCAACGACAAGGACGGCGTGCCGGCCAAGGTCGCGCACATCGAGTACGACCCGAACCGGACCGCGCGGATCGCCCTGCTGCACTACGCCGACGGGGAGAAGCGCTACATCGTCTGCCCCGAGGGCCTGGCGCAGGGTGACCGGGTCGAGAACGGTCCCAGCGCGGACATCAGGCCGGGCAACTCCCTGCCGCTGCGCAACATCCCGACCGGCACGGTCGTGCACGCGATCGAGCTGCGCCCGGGCGGCGGGGCGAAGATCGCCCGCAGCGCTGGGTCCGGGGTTCAGCTGCTGGCCAAGGAAGGCCGGCACGCGCACCTGCGTATGCCGTCGGGCGAAATCCGGCTGGTCGAACTGGCCTGCCGCGCCACGGTGGGCGAGGTCGGCAACTCCGAGCAGGGCAACGTCAAGCTCGGCAAGGCGGGCCGCAGCAGGTGGAAGGGCCGCCGTCCCACCGTCCGCGGCGTGGCCATGAACCCGGTTGATCATCCCCTCGGCGGCGGTGAGGGCAAGAGCTCGGGCGGCCGCCACCCCGTCAGTCCCTGGGGCCAGCCCGAGGGCCGCACCCGGAGAGCCCACAAGCCCAGCGACCGGCTGATCACCCGCCGGCGCGGCAGGAAGAAGCGGTAGGAGCACCTCGCGATGGTTCGTAGCCTGAAGAAGGGGCCCTTCGTCGACGACCACCTGATGAAGAAGGTGGACGTGCAGAACGACAAGGGCACCAAGAACGTAATCAAGACGTGGTCCCGGCGGTCCATGATCGTCCCGGCGATGCTGGGGCACACGATCGCCGTGCACGACGGCCGCAAGCACGTACCGGTGTTCATCACCGAGTCCATGGTCGGCCACAAGCTGGGGGAGTTCGCGCCCACCCGCACCTTCCGCAGCCACGTCAGGGATGACCGGCGCAGCCGCCGGTAAATCCCGTTAACCCCGGCGGGCGACCACGGGTAGGAGGAACGATGCAAGCGACGGCTAAGGCCCGGTACATCCGCGTCACGCCCAGGAAGGCGCGGCGCGTGGTGGACCTCATCCGCGGGCTGCCCGCCGAGGAGGCGCAGGCGGTGCTCGCCTTCGCGCCCCAGTCGGCCAGCGATCCGGTCAGCAAGGTGCTGAACAGCGCGATCGCTACCGCCGAGCACAAGCACGACCGGGTGGACGTGTCGTCGCTGCGGGTGAGTGCGGCCTGGGTGGACGAGGGACCGACGCTCAAGCGGTTCCGGCCCAGGGCGCAGGGCCGGGGCTACCGGATCAACAAGCGGACCAGCCACATCACCGTCATCGTCTCGGACGAGACCAAGGAGAGGACCCGCTAGTGGGGCAGAAGGTGAACCCGCACGGGTTCAGGCTTGGCATCACCACCGACTTCAAAAGCCGGTGGTACGCCGACAAGCTGTACAAGGACTACGTGGCGGAAGACGTGGCGATCCGCAGGATGCTGCAGCGCGGCATGGAGCGGGCCGGCATCTCGAAGGTGGAGATCGAGCGGACCAGGGACCGGGTGCGGGTAGACATCCACACCGCCAGGCCCGGCATCGTGATCGGCCGCCGCGGCACCGAGGCAGACCGGATCCGCGGCGACCTGGAGAAGCTGACCGGCAAGCAGATCCAGCTGAACATCCTCGAGGTGAAGAACCCCGAGATCGATGCGCAGCTGGTCGCCCAGGGCGTGGCCGAGCAGCTGTCCAGCCGCGTCTCGTTCCGGCGCGCGATGCGCAAGGCCATGCAGAGCGCGACCAAGGGCGGCGCCAAGGGGATCCGGGTGCAGTGCTCGGGCCGGCTCGGCGGCGCGGAGATGTCCCGGTCGGAGTTCTACCGCGAGGGCCGGGTACCGCTGCACACGCTGCGGGCCGACATCGACTACGGGTTCTACGAGGCGCGCACCACGTTCGGCCGGATCGGCGTGAAGGTCTGGATCTACAAGGGGGAGGCCCCGCAGACCCGGGCTGAGCGCGAGGCCCAGCAGGCGGCGATGCGGGCCGACCAGCGCCGGGAGCGCCCGCAGCAGCGGCGCGCCGGCCGGCGCCCGGGCGGCCCCGACAGGCCGGGCGCATCGGGCCCCGGCAGCCAGTCGGGACCATCCGGGTACCAGGGCTCCGGCCGCCCGGCCCGCGCCGAGGAGCGTGCTCAGGGCGGTCAGGCCGGTCAGACCGGTCAGGCTGAGCAGGCCGACCAGGTCACGGCGACGGCCGAGGCGACGGGAGAGGAGGGCTGAGACATGCTCATCCCGCGCAGGATCAAGCACCGCAAGCAGCACCGGCCGGGCCGGTCCGGCATGGCCACCGGGGGGACCCGGGTGACGTTCGGCGAGTACGGCGTCCAGGCGCTTGAGCACGCGTACCTGACCAACCGGCAGATCGAGGCCGCCCGTATCGCCATGACCCGGCACATCCGCCGCGGCGGCAAGGTGTGGATCAACGTCTACCCGGACCGCCCGCTGACCAAGAAGCCCGCCGAGACCCGGATGGGCTCGGGCAAGGGCTCGCCGGAGTGGTGGGTGGCCAACGTCAAGCCGGGCCGGGTCATGTTCGAGCTGTCCGGCGTTCCGGAGCCGGTGGCCAGGGAGGCGCTGCGGCTGGCCTCGCACAAGCTCCCGATGAAGAGCAGGTTCGTGAAGCGAGAGGCAGGTGAGGCGTGATGGCGAGCGGCCTTACTTCCGCCACCCAGCTGCGGACCCAGACCGAGGAAGAGCTCGACATCAAGCTCGCCGAGGCGAAGGCGGAGCTGTTCAACCTCCGTTTCCAGGCGGCGACCGGGCAGCTGGAAAGCCACGGGCGGCTGCGCGCCGTCCGCCGCGAGATCGCCCGGATCTACACGGTCAAGCGGGAACGCGAGCTCGGCATCGTGACCCTTATCGACGAGGCAGAGCTTGAGGAAGCAGAGCCCGAGGAGGCGCAGGACAGTGAGTGACGCACAGCCGGGCGGCGCGCAGGAGAAGTCGGCGCAGGCCGGCCACGGCCGCGGCTACCGTAAGCTCCGCGAGGGGCTCGTGGTCGGCGGCAAGATGGACAAGACCGTCGTGGTCCTCACCGAGGACCGGGTGAAGCACCCCAAGTACGGCAAGGTCATCCGGCGCACGAAGAAGTACACCGCGCACGACGCCGACAACGCCTGCGGCGTTGGCGACCGCGTGCTGCTCATGGAGACCAGGCCGCTGTCCGCGACCAAGCGGTGGCGCGTGGCGAAAATCCTGGAGAAGGCCAAGTAGGCAAGTAGCCGGCCGCCAGGCCGGAGCGAAGAAGCAGGAGTTGACGTGATCCAGCAGGAGTCGCGGCTCAAGGTCGCCGACAACACCGGAGCCAAGGAGATCTTGTGCATCCGCGTGCTCGGCGGCTCGGGCCGGCGATACGCGGGCATCGGTGACGTCATCGTGGCGACGGTGAAGGATGCCCTTCCCGGTGCGGGCGTGAAGCGGGGCGACGTAGTCAAGGCCGTCGTGGTGCGCACCCGCAAGGAGCGCCGCCGCGTCGACGGCTCCTACATCCGCTTCGACGAGAACGCCGCGGTGCTGATCAGGGACGGCGGAGATCCCCGCGGGACCCGGATCTTCGGCCCCGTCGGCCGGGAACTCAGGGAGAAGCGCTTCATGCGGATCATCTCGCTCGCACCGGAGGTGCTGTGATGGCGCGCAAGGGCATGAAGATCAAGAAGGGCGATCACGTGATCGTGGTGGCCGGCGCCGACCGCGGCCTGGAGGGCACGGTCATCGTGGCCTACCCGGACCGCGACAAGGTCCTGGTCCAGGGCGTCAACATGATCAAGAAGAACACCAAGGTCAACCACCAGGGGATCCGGGGCGCTAAGGAGGGCGGCATCGTCCACCAGGAGGCCCCGGTGCACGTGAGCAACGTGCAGCTGGTCGACCCCGAGACCAAGAAGCCCGCCCGCGCCGGCTACCGGTTCGACGAGGACGGCAAGAAGGTCCGGACCATCCGTCCGGGCGGCAAGGACATCTGATGGCACCCAAGACAACCAACCCGGCCGGCCCGGCCCGGCGATCCAGGGGCAGGAGCCAGGGATCCGGAACGGACACGGGCCCGGCCGGCGCTCAGTCCGGCAACGGTGCCGGGGGCGGTGCCGGAGTGGAGGCGCCGCCGCGCCCGCGGCTCAAGGAGCGCTACCTGTCCGAGATCGCGCCGGCGCTGCGCGAGGAGTTCAGCTACGGCAACGTCATGCAGGTCCCCGGGCTGTCCAAGATCGTGGTCAACATGGGCGTCGGCGAGGCGGCCAGGGACGCCAAGCTGATCGACGGCGCGGTGCGAGACCTGTCCCTGATCACCGGGCAGAAGCCGGCCGTGGCCCGGGCGAAGAAGTCCGTGGCCCAGTTTAAGCTGCGCGAGGGCATGCCGATCGGCGCGCACGTGACGCTGCGCGGCGACCGGATGTGGGAGTTCTGCGACCGGCTGCTGTCGATCGCCCTGCCCCGGATCCGTGACTTCCGCGGGCTGAGCGACCGGCAGTTCGACGGCCGGGGCAACTACACGTTCGGCCTCACCGAACAGCTCATGTTCCATGAGGTCGATCCCGACCAGGTGGACCGGCAGCGGGGCATGGACGTCACCGTCGTCACCACCGCGAGTAATGACGAAGAGGGCCGCTCGCTGCTGCGGCGGCTCGGATTCCCGTTCAGAGAAGGCTGAGGAACAGAAGTTGGCGAAGAAGGCGCTGATCGCCAAGGCGAACCGCACGCCCAAGTTCAAGGTGCGCGGGTACACGCGGTGCACGCGCTGCGGGCGACCGCGCGCGGTGTACCGGCGGTTCGGGCTGTGCCGCATCTGCTTCCGGATGATGGCACACCGCGGCGAGCTGCCCGGCATCACCAAGTCCAGCTGGTAGCCCCGCGCTGCCAGCCCCGACCCCAGTGAAATTGAAGAAGAAGAACACCACGGGCGCGAGGCGCCCGGCGACCACGCCGGAGGTCCCGGCCGGCCTGCGGGCCAGGCGGGAAACCCCGGTGAGGAGGGCCACAAGGCCATGACGATGACCGACCCGATCGCAGACATGCTGACTCGTCTGCGGAACGCAAACTCGGCGTACCACGACACCACCGGCATGCCGTATTCGAAGATAAAGGTGCACATCGCGGAAATCCTCAAGCAGGAGGGTTACATCGCGGGCTGGCGCGTGGAGGACGCCGAGGTCGGCAAGAACCTCGTCGTGTCGCTCAAGTTCGGTCCCTCCCGGGAGCGGTCGATCGCCGGGATCAAGCGGGTCTCGAAGCCGGGACTGCGGGTGTACGCGAAGAAGGACGGCCTGCCGCGAGTGCTGGGCGGCCTGGGGATCGCGATCATCTCGACCTCGGGCGGCCTCATGACCGACAAGCAGGCGAGCAAGCGCGGCGTAGGCGGGGAAGTCCTCGCCTACGTCTGGTAGGGAGAGGCGCGATGTCGAGAATCGGACGGATGCCCGTCAGCGTTCCCAGCGGGGTCACCGTCACGATCGACGGCCGCGAGGTCACCGTGACGGGTCCGAAGGGCACGCTCCAGCACAACGTGGCGGCGCCGATCGACGTGTCGCAGTCAGATGGAGTGCTGACCGTGACGCGGCCGAACGATGAGGGGCAAGTCCGCGCCCTGCACGGCCTGTCCCGCACGCTCATCGCCAACATGATCACCGGCGTGACCGAGGGCTACCGCAAGACGCTGGAGATCGTCGGCGTCGGTTACCGGGTCCAGGCCCGGGGCAAAGACCTGGAGTTCTCCCTGGGCTTCAGCCACCCGGTGACCGTGGCGCCGCCGGACGGCATCAGCTTCCAGGTCGAGGCTCCGACCAGGTTCGTGGTCGAGGGCATCGACAAGCAGCAGGTGGGCGAGACCGCCGCGAACATTCGCAAGCTGCGCAAGCCGGATCCGTACAAGGGCAAGGGCGTCCGGTACCAGGGCGAGCAGGTCCGGCGCAAGGTCGGGAAGGCTGGGAAGTAAGGCATGGCTGGCACACAGACATCGACGGCCCGCCGCACGGGCGGGCCGCGCGCGGACGGACGGCGCAGCCGCAGCGCCTCGCGGGCCCGACGGCACATTCGCGTGCGCAAGCAGGTGACCGGGGCGGCGGTGCGGCCCCGCCTGGTCGTGACCAGGTCGGCGCGGCACATCTTCGCCCAGCTCATCGACGATGCCGCCGGGCACACCCTGGCCTCCGCGTCCAGCCTGGACGAGTCGATCAGGGGCGGCGACGCAGACAAGAAGGCCAAGGCCCGCCAGGTGGGCGAGCTGCTGGCCCGCCGGGCGGCCGAGGCCGGGGTCACCGCCGCGGTGTTCGACCGGGCCGGCTACCGGTATCACGGCCGCGTCGCGGCGCTGGCGGACGGCGCCCGCGAGGCCGGGCTGGCATTCTGAGCGGCCGACCCGGATGAGAGCAAACGACGAGAAGAGGACGAACTGATGCCACCGACAACGCGGCGCGGCGGGGGCGGTGAACGGCGAGACCGCCGTGACGACCGCCGCAGCGGTGCCGCCGACAAGCCGGCCGCATACTTGGAGCGCGTGGTCACCATCAACCGGGTGGCCAAGGTGGTCAAGGGCGGACGGCGGTTCAGCTTCACCGCGCTGGTCGTGGTCGGCGACGGCAACGGCATGGTCGGCGTGGGATACGGCAAGGCTAAGGAGGTGCCCGCGGCGATAGCCAAGGGCGTCGAGGAGGCCAAGAAGAATTTCTTCAAGGTGCCCCGGATCGCGGGCACGATCCCGCATACCGTGCAGGGCGAGGAGGCCGCCGGAGTGGTGCTGCTCAAGCCGGCCAGCCCGGGAACCGGTGTCATCGCCGGCGGCCCGGTGCGCGCCGTGCTGGAGTGCGCCGGGATTCGGGACGTGCTGTCCCGGTCCCTCGGGTCATCGAACTCGATCAACGTGGTACACGCCACCGTGTCCGCGCTGAAGAGCCTGAACCGGCCGGAGGAGATCGCGGCCAAGCGCGGGCTGCCGCTCGAGGACGTGGCCCCCGCGGCCATGCTCAGGGCGCGCGCCGCCGCGGGCGCGAACTGAGCGGAGGCTGAATCCGTTGACACAGCTGAAGGTCACGCAGCAGCGGTCGGTCATCGGCGGCACCCGCACCCAGCGGGCCGCGCTCCGGTCGCTCGGACTCAAGCGGATCGGCCAAGTCGTCGTCAAGGACGACAGGCCCGAGTTCCGCGGCATGATCAAGACGGTGCGCCACCTGGTGACCGTCGAGGAGGTGGACTGACATGGCTGGCACCAACCAGGCAGGTGCCGACCGCTCGGACCGCGCCGGACTGAAGCTGCATCATCTCAGGCCGGCTCCGGGTGCTCGTACCGACCGCACCCGGGTGGGTCGCGGCGAGGGTTCCAAGGGCAAAACGGCCGGGCGCGGGACCAAGGGCACCAAGGCCCGGGACACCGTCCCGGCCAGGTTCGAGGGCGGCCAGATGCCGCTGCACCGCAGGATTCCGCAGCTGCGGGGCTTCTCCAACGCGCTGTTCAAGACCTCTTACCAGGTGGTCAACACGGGCCGGCTCGCCGAGCTGTACCCGCAGGGCGGCGACGTCACCCCCGATGACCTGGTCGCCAAGGGCGCGGTACGCGCCGGGCAGCTGGTGAAAGTGCTCGGTGACGGCGACGTTCCGCAGGGTCTGCGGGTGAGCGCGCACGCCTTCTCCGCCTCTGCCGTCCAGAAGATCGAGGCCGCCGGCGGATCAGCGACGAAGCTGTGAGAACCCGCCCGGACGCTCTGACTCCCGCCGGGCCGCAGGCCGGTCGCGGGCTATCCGCCGATTGCCGGCGGCTGTTAGAGTGCGCCGAGCGGGTTAGACTGCGTCCGGCCGCCACTGGCGGGGACCCAGCACACCAGACCGTGACCCTTCGATCCGAGGACGGCGCATGCTGACCGCGTTCCTGCGGGCGTTCCGCACCCCCGACCTGCGCAGGAAGCTGCTCTTCACCCTGTTCATCATCGCCGTGTTCCGGCTCGGGTCGACGCTGCCCTGCCCCGGCGTCTCGGTGAAGGCGGTCAACTCCGCCATCAACACGGTGAACAGCGGCGCCAGCGCGAACATCTATCAGCTGGTCAACCTGTTCAGCGGAGGCGCGCTGCTGAAGCTGACGGTGTTCGCACTGGGCATCATGCCCTACATCACCGCGAGCATCATCATGCAGCTGCTTGCCGTGGTCATCCCGCGGCTGGAGACGCTGCAGGACGAGGGGCAGTCGGGGACCGCGAAGATCACCCAGTACACCCGGTACCTGACCGTCGGGCTGGCCATCCTGCAGTCCACCGGCATCGTCGCGCTGGCCAGGTCGGGCCGGCTGTTTTCCGGCTTCAGCCGTTCGCTGCTGGTCAACGATTCGGTGTTCACCGTGGTCACGATGGTGATCACGATGACGGCCGGCACCGCGGTGATCATGTGGCTGGGCGAGCTGATCACCGACCGCGGCGTGGGCAACGGGATCTCGCTGCTGATCTTCACCCAGGTCATCGCGGTGTTCCCCAGCGAGCTCGGCAGCGTCTACCAGTCCAAGGGCGCGTTCGCGCTGACCATCGTGGTCCTGGTCGGCGTGGCCATCATCGGCTTCATCGTCTTCATGGAGCAGGCGCAGCGCAGGATCCCGGTCCAGTACGCGAAGCGGATGGTCGGCCGGCGCATGTACGGCGGGACGTCCACCTACATCCCGATGAAGGTGAACCAGGCCGGCGTCATCCCCGTCATCTTCGCCTCGTCGCTGCTGTACATCCCGCAGCTGCTCTCGTCGCTGTTCGGCAACACCACCCACCCGCAGGGCTGGGTGACGTGGATCGACACGCACTTCGTCCAGCAGAACTCGGCGTTCTACATCACCGTCTTCTTCGTGCTGATCGTGTTCTTCACCTACTTCTACGTGTCGATCACGTTCAACCCGACGAAGGTCGCGGACAACATGAAGAAGTACGGCGGGTTCATCCCTGGCATCAGACCCGGCCGGCCCACGGCCGAGTACCTCCAGTACGTGCTGTCCAGGCTCACCGCCCCCGGCTCGCTGTACCTGGGATTCGTGGCCCTCATCCCCATGATCGCGTTTACGTTCGTGGGCGTGGGCAACACGATCCCGTTCGGCGGAACCACGATCCTCATCGCTGTCGGCGTCGGCCTGGACACCGTGAAACAGATCGAAAGCCAGCTCCAGCAGCGCAACTACGAGGGCTTCCTTAGGTAGGCCGTGCGCATCGTCCTTGTCGGGCCTCCCGGTGCGGGCAAGGGAACGCAGGCCCAGTTCATAGCGTCGCACCTGGCGATCCCGAAGATTTCGACAGGTGACATCTTCCGCTACAACGTGAGCCATGGGACGGCGCTCGGACGCAAGGCCAAGGACTACATGGGGCGCGGCGATCTGGTACCCGACGAGGTCACGATCGCGATGGTCAGGGACCGGCTGTCCGAGGACGACGCTCAGGAGGGCTTCCTGCTCGACGGCTTCCCGCGGAACGTACCGCAGGCCGAGACCCTCGAGAAGATGCTGTCGGAGTGGGAGACCAGGCTGGACATCGTTCTCGAACTGGTCGTGGACGACGACGAGGTGGTGCGCCGGCTGTCTGGCCGGCGCACCTGCCATCAGTGCGGGCGGGTGTGGCACGTGCTGTTCGACCCGCCGGCCCGCGACGACACCTGCGACGACGACGGCAGCGAGCTTTTCCAGCGCGACGACGACCGCGAGGAGACGATCAGGCACCGGCTCGAGGTGTACCAGGACCAGACCGCGCCGCTGATCGCCTACTACGCTGACCAGGCGATCCTGCTGGGCGTCGACGCCACCGGGCCGGTGGAAGAGGTGACCGAACGAGCGCTCAGCTCGCTGCGCCGGTTCGTCAACTGATCGAGCAGGCGCCGCGCCGTAACGGGGTACAGCAGCACCGAAGGTAATTTTGAATAGGCAACGCGAACGGGATCAGGAGAGCCGGAGAAGCAGATGAGGATGAGGCGCGAGCCGGCGATCCAGGTGAAGACGCAGGCACAGCTGGATCTCATGCGGGAGGCAGGCCTGGTCGTCGCGCGCACCCTGGGCCTGCTCGCCGCCGCGGCTGAGCCCGGCGTGACCACCGCCGACCTGGATGCCATCGCCGAGCAGCAGATCACCAGCGCCGGGGCTACCCCGTCGTTCAAGGGATACCACGACTACCCCGCGACCATCTGCACGTCGGTGAACGACGAGATCGTGCACGGCATCCCGAGTCAGGCCCGCCGGCTGCAGCCCGGCGACGTGATCTCGATCGACTGCGGGGCGATCCTCAGCGGATGGCACGCCGACGCCGCGCTCACGGTGGGTGTTGGCGAGATCAGTGACGAGCGTCGTCGCCTGCTCGCCGCGTGCGAGCGGGCGCTCTGGCACGGGCTCGCCCAGGCCAGTCCGGATCGCCGGCTGACCGACATCTCACACGCCGTGGAGCGCAGCGCGCGGGCGGCCGGGCCGTACGGGATCGTCGAGGAGTACGTAGGCCACGGCATCGGCACCGAGATGCACATGGACCCCGCCGTGCCGAACTACGGCCGTCCGGGCCGCGGGCCGCTGCTCGTGCCGGGGATGACGCTGGCCGTCGAGCCGATGCTGGTGCTCGGCTCGCGCCAGACCCGGCTGCTGGATGACGGCTGGACCGTGGTCAGCGCCGACGCGACGCCTGCCGCGCACTTCGAGCACACCGTCGCGGTCACCGAAGACGGCCCCTGGGTGCTCACCGCCGAGGACGGCGGGCGTAGCGGCCTCGCCGCGATCGCCGAGCATGCCGTCTCCGGGGCGGGCGTGCCCGGCCCGGCCGGAGGGGGGTGACGATGCCGGCCGACCCGCAGATGCGCGCCTCCGACGACGACCGGGACCGCGCCGCCGCGCTGCTGCGGGAGCACCACGCCGTGGGCAGGCTGACCGTCGAGGAGTTCGGTGAGCGACTCGATGCCGTCTACCAGGCCAAAACGCTCGGCGACATCGACAAGCTCATGGCCGACTTGCCAGCCATCGATCTCTACCATCTGCCTGATGAGTCCATGCGCCGGATGGCGCGCGTTCCCTCCCAGCACCCGGTCGCGGCCGACGGCGAGCACGGCAGGCTGTCCCCCGCCTGGCGGACGGCCTGGGCCTCCTGGGCCTCGGTCAGCCTGGTGCTGTTCGTCATCTGGCTGATCTCCGCGATCGGCAACCACAGCGCGAATGGCCTGTGGTTCCTGTGGGTAGCCGGGCCCTGGGGGGCGGTGCTGCTCGGCCGGTGGATGTTCGGCACCCATCCCGGCGGCCCGGGCCGGACCGGGCACGGCCCTCCGGGCGGCTCGCCGCACGAGTTGCGGGCGCAGCGCGAGGCCGACCGCCAGGCCCGCCGCGACCAGCGGCATCACGGACCGCACCCGGGGCCACCGGGGCCGGGGGAATTATGAGCTGCTGAGTTTGGTTCGCATAAACAGGGCCGGTCGCGTAAACTTTCCATTCGGCCCGTGAGCTGTCGTTTTTGTGCTGCTCGCTGAGGGAGCCCGACGACAGAGGCCGTGCAGGCCACACGTGACCGAGTACCCAGCCAAGACCGAACTACCAGGCAGCCTCGCGGTCGCGGGCGCCGTCTGGCCGATGAGTGAAGTGCGGAGGATATGCCCAAGAAAGACGGCGCCATCGAGATTGAAGGCACGGTGGTCGAGTCGCTGCCGAACGCCTTTTTCCGCGTGGAGCTGGACAACGGGCACAAGGTGCTCGCCCACATCAGCGGGAAGATGCGGATGCACTACATCCGGATCCTTCCTGATGACCGGGTCGTCGTGGAGTTGAGCCCGTACGACCTGAGCCGCGGGCGAATCGTCTACCGGTACAAGTGACAAGCAGAACGGCAGGCTCATCGCGAGCCGTGCCTGAGGAGAGATAACCATGAAGGTCAAGCCGAGCGTCAAGAAGATCTGCAGCAAGTGCCGGGTCATCCGCAGGCATGGCCGGGTCATGGTTATCTGCTCCGATCCGAGGCACAAGCAGCGCCAGGGATGACCCTGCGGTAGGAACCAGCGCGGACACGAAGGAGAACGTGGCAACAGATGGCTCGCCTTGTCGGCGTTGACCTCCCCAACGACAAGCGCCTGGAGGTCGCGCTCACCTACATCTACGGCATCGGCCGTACCCGGGCGCTGCAGACGCTGGATGCCACCGGCGTCAGCGGTGACAGCCGGGTGCACGAGTTGAGCGACGACGAGCTCGTCCGTCTTCGTGACTGGATCGAGGCCACCTACCGGGTCGAAGGTGACCTGCGCCGCGAGGTGCAGGCCGACATCCGCCGCAAGATCGAGATTGGTTCCTACCAGGGCATCAGGCACCGCCGTGGGCTCCCGGTGCACGGCCAGCGCACGCAGACCAACGCGCGCAGCCGCAAGGGCAAGAAGAGGACCGTGGCCGGCAAGAAGAAGGTCGGCAAGAAGTAAGCCGTCCCGCCCCGCCGGGACCGATCACCTCGAGGACCAAGGGAAGTAGCAGGAGCAGATGCCGCCGAGAAGTCGCCAGACCGCCGCCAAGAAGGTGCGTCGCAAAGAGCGAAAGAACATCGCTCACGGGCACGCGCACATCAGGAGCACGTTCAACAACACGATCGTCTCGATCTCCGACCCCGTCGGCAACGTCATCGCGTGGGCGTCTTCCGGCCAGGTCGGGTTCAAGGGTTCGCGCAAGTCGACACCGTTCGCCGCGCAGATGGCGGCCGAGGCCGCGGCGCGCCGCGCGATGGAGCACGGCATGCGCAAGGTCGACGTGTTCGTCAAGGGCCCGGGCTCGGGCCGGGAGACGGCTATCCGCTCGCTGCAGGCGACGGGCCTTGAAGTCGGCACGATCCAGGACGTCACTCCTGTTCCACACAACGGCTGCCGCCCGCCCAAGCGGCGCAGGGTCTGAGGGGGAAGCTGAAGATGGCTCGGTATACCGGCCCAGACTGCAAGCTGTGCAGGCGCGAGAAGATGAAGCTCTTCCTCAAGGGTTCCAAGTGCGACTCGCCGAAGTGCCCCATCGACATCCGGCCCTACCCGCCGGGTGAGCACGGCAGGAACCGGCCCCGGGAGAGCGAGTACCTGCTCCAGGTCAGGGAGAAGCAGCGGGCGCGGCGCGTCTACGGCGTGCTGGAGAAGCAGTTCCGCAACTACTACGCTGAGGCGACCCGCCAGCGCGGCAAGACCGGCGACAACCTGCTCCAGATCCTGGAGAGCAGGCTGGACAACGTGGTCTACCGGGCCGGCTTCGCCAAGAGCCGGGACATGGCCCGCCAGCTCGTCAAGCACGGCCACATTGTGGTGAACGGCCAGAAGGTGGACATACCGTCCTACCGGGTGGTCCAGAACGACATCATCGACGTACGGTCCAAGTCCCTGGAGCTGACGCCGTTCGTCATCGCGCGCGCCGAGGCCGGGGAGCGCCCGGTACCCGCGTGGCTGGAGGTCATCCCGGACAAGATGCGCATTCTCGTGCATGCGCTTCCGGCCCGGGCACAGATAGACACCCAGGTCCAGGAGCAGCTCATCGTCGAGTACTACTCCAAGTAACGGCCTGGCCCGGGCGGCGGGTGCCGCCCGGGACAATCGCGACTGTCAAATAGCGGGCGTCGCGGAAAGGGAAAGAACATGCTTATCGCCCAGCGTCCCACCCTCACCGAAGAGCAGGCAGGAGAGCTCCGGTCCCGGTTCGTCATCGAGCCGCTCGAGCCGGGCTTCGGCTACACGATCGGGAACTCGCTCCGCCGCACCCTGCTGTCCTCCATCCCCGGCGCCGCCGTCACCAGCATCAGGATCGAGGGCGTGCTGCACGAGTTCTCCACCGTTCCCGGGGTCAAGGAGGACGTCACCGACATCATCCTGAACCTCAAGGAGCTCGTCGTCTCCTCCGAGCAGGACGAGCCGGTGGTCATGTACCTGCGCAAGCAGGGCCCCGGCGAGGTCACGGCGGCCGACATCGCGCCGCCGGCCGGCGTCGAGGTGCACAACCCCGAGACGCACATCGCCACCCTGAACGGCAAGGGCAAGCTGGAGATGGAGCTCACGGTCGAGCGCGGCCGCGGGTACGTCTCCGCGGCGCAGAACAAGCAGCCCGGCCAGGAGATCGGCCGGATTCCGATCGACTCGATCTACTCCCCGGTGCTGCGGGTGACCTACAAGGTCGAGGCCACCCGAGTCGAGCAGCGCACCGACTTCGACCGGCTGATCCTGGACGTGGAGACCAAGCCGTCCCTGCGCCCGCGGGACGCGGTCGCGAGCGCCGGCAAGACCCTGGTGGAGCTGTTCGGCCTGGCCCGGGAGCTGAACGTCGAGGCTGAGGGCATCGACATGGGCCCGTCGCCCACCGACGCCGCGCTCGCCGCCGACCTGGCGCTGCCGATCGAGGAGCTCAACCTCACCGTCCGGTCCTACAACTGCCTCAAGCGCGAGGGCATCCACTCGGTCGGCGAGCTCGTGGCCCGCAGCGAGCAGGACCTGCTCGACATCCGCAACTTCGGCGCCAAGTCGATCGAAGAGGTCAAGCAGAAGCTCGTCGACATGGGCCTGTCCCTCAAGGACTCCCCGCCCGGCTTCGACCCGGGCACCGCGGCGGACAGTTACGGCGCGGAGGACGACGACGGCGGCTACGTCGAGACCGAAGAGTACTGACGCCCGACCGGCCCGACAGCAGCGACCGAGGAGTTTCCGATGCCCACGCCCACCAAGGGCCACCGGCTGGGTGGTAGCCCTGCTCACCAGCGGCACATCCTGTCCAACCTGGCCACGGCCCTGTTCGAGCATGGCCGGATCACGACCACGCACGCCAGGGCGCGCCGGCTCCGGCCGGTGGCCGAGCGGCTGATCACCTTCGCGAAGCGCGGTGACCTGCACGCGCGGCGTCAGGTGCTCACGCTGGTGCCGGACAAGACGGTGGTGCACGCGCTCTTCACCGAGATCGGGCCCGGATTCGCCAGCCGCCAGGGCGGCTACACCCGGATTACCAAGATCGGCCCGCGCAAGGGCGACAACGCCCCGATGGCCGTGATCGAACTTGTCCGGGACGAGGAGGCGCCCAGCGGCAGGTCGCGCCGCCGGCCCCGCCGGGCTCGGCCGGCCAGTGCCCCGGCCGCCGCCACCGCGCCGGCCGGGGCCGTGGCTGACAGCGCCGACGCCGGGCCGGCCGAGGACACTGCCGAAGTAACAGAGGCGCCCGACGCTGAGGTCACCGACGAGGCTGATGCTGAGGCCACGGACGAGGCTGATGCTGAGGCCACGGACGAGGCTGATGCTGAGGCCACGGACGAGGCTGATGCTGAGGCCACAGACGAGGCTGACGTAGAGGCCGCTGAGGCCGACGCTGAGGCCTCCGAAGCGGCCGAGCCTGCCGCAGAGGCCGAAGAGGCATCGGCCGACACCGAGCAGGCGGACACGGAGCAGGCGGACACGGAGCAGGCGGACACGGAGCAGGCCGAAGCGGACGCCGGGCCCGCGGGCCCGGCGGCCGACGCCGAGGCTACGCCCGCCGATGACGACACGAAGCGGGCCGACGCCGAGAGCGGCGACACCGCGACGTCCTGACGGGCGAGACACCCTGAGCGCCGTACAGGAACCCCTCTGCCGGGCCCGGTGAGCGGCGCTGGAGGCGGAACAGCTCGCACCCGGCCCTGAGGTCAGGCTCCGCCTTGACCTCGCTTATGACGGCGCAGGCTTCTCTGGGTGGGCGCGCCAGCCTGGTCGGCGGACGGTCCAGGAGGTCGTCGAGACCGCGCTCGGGCTGCTGCTTCACCTGACGGACCCGCCCGCGCTGACCGTGGCCGGGCGTACCGACGCCGGGGTTCACGCCCGCGGGCAGGTGGCGCACGCGGATGTGCCCGCCGTCGGCTGGGCCGCGGCCGCTCCTGCCGCGCTCCGCAGGCTGGCCGGACTGCTGCCGCCGGATGTGCGGGCCCATTCGGTCTCGGTGGCGCCAGACGGGTTCGACGCCAGGTTCTCGGCGCTGTGGCGGCGCTACTCCTACCGGATCTGCGACAATCCCGCGGCCGCGGACCCGCTGCGTCGCGGCGATACCCTCTGGTTCCCCCGCGAACTGGACGTCGCCCGGATGAGCGAGGCGGCCCGGCCCCTGGTCGGGGAGCACGACTTCGCCTCGTTCTGTCGCCGGCGAGAAGGTTCCTCCACCGTCCGCAATCTGATCTGTCTGAACTGGGCGAGGCAGCCCACCGGAGAGGTCGTGGCCGAGGTTATGGCCGACGCGTTCTGCCACAACATGGTCCGCGCCCTGGTCGGTGCCCTGCTGGCGGCCGGTGATGGCCGCAGGCCGGCCGGATGGCCGGGCCAGGTGCTCGCCGGCCGGGTTCGTGACCCGGCGGTGCACGTGGCCCCGCCGCACGCGCTGTGCCTGGAGGAGGTCCGCTATCCGGCCGACCGCGAGCTGTCGAACCGGGCGGCGGCCACCCGTCGCCGCCGCTAAGCCGGGCCCGGCCGCAGCCCGGCTCCCCGGCACCCCGGCTCCCCGGCACCCGATGGATCAAGAGGGCGCTGGCGCCCGGCGTCCCGGCTCAGTTCTGGTGCGTGCTGAGCGATTGCCGGCTCATGACGGCAAAGGACTTGGCGAGATCCTTCAGCTTCCTGACCGCGCCTGCGTGGCCGGACGGGTCCTGACCGCTGCTGTAGGTAGCCAGGGAGTAGACGATGTACCGGCCGTACACGAAGTCGTAGCCGAGGCCGACGCTCCTGCTGACCGCGGCCGCCCCGCTATGAGCGGGCCCGTCGAGACCGGTGAACCAGACGTCCCGCCCGAAATCCAGCCTCTGGTTGGCCTGGCTGGCCGCTGCTGCACTGGATAGTTCGGCTACGCCGGCCGTGACCGCGTACCGCTTGGCGTGGTCCACGAACGTGGCTCGTGCTACCCGCCTGCACCCGGCCGACGTCAGCGCGGACGCGAAGGCACCGCGGGCGGTGAGGGTGCACTCCTCATTGAGGACCGCGGTGACGCGGCCGAACTTGATCCCGTCCGCTACCACTTGCGCATGCGGGAAGATCATGGCGGTGGTGATCCGGTGCCGGGCGGTCGCCCCGCGGCCGGCCTGGCCTGCCGCGCCCGCCTCGGCTTTCCGGCTGGCCGGCGGAGTGGGCCGCAGGGCGTGGCCTGCCGTGACGCCCGGGTGGCGGGTCATGATGATCGCGATACTCCCGAGCAGGACTGCGGCCAGCACGGCGGCCGCGGTCAGCCACCGGCGCTTCCGCCGCGCCCGTCCTCTGTCCCGCGGATCGCGCGGGCCGCCGGGGTGCCCGAAGTCCTGCGGCCCGGAGGGATGCGGCCCGTACGGACTCGGCGCCGTGGGGTCGAGGGGGAGCGGAGGGGCTGCGGTCGCCGGTCCCGGCCTCCGGCCGCCCCAGCCCGGGTCTTGGGCGTAGGGGACCAGCGACGGCTCCGTGGCCGTCGACCAGGGCTGGTCGTGCGGGGTAGCGGGCCAGCGTTGGTCGTCCGGGGCGGCGGTCCAGGGCTGGTCGTGCGGGGTAGCGGGCCAGCGTTGGTCGTCGGGGGCGGCGGGCCAGCGTTGGTCGTCCGGGGCGGCGGTCCAGGGCTGGTCGTGCGGGGTAGCAGGCCAGCGTTGGTCGTCGGGGGCGGCGGGCCAGC
>Ga0207700_10000092_pt1 | contig 55014 bp, 45 predicted proteins | sample LARL82metaG_FD_184348 | JGI IMG/M metagenome (GOLD analysis project Ga0207700, IMG submission 184348) | Corn, switchgrass and miscanthus rhizosphere microbial communities from Kellogg Biological Station, Michigan, USA - LAR L8-2 metaG... | ecosystem: Host-associated > Plants > Roots >...
TCCATCCACACGTGGCTCCCGCGCTGACGCTGACTGCGCCGTTACCTCCATTCGGCGACACAGACGCGCTAGTTGGGCTCAGCGAATTCGTGCACGCGAGGTTGCCAGCAGCCTGGTTAACGGTAAACGTCTGCCCGCCGATCGTGATCGAGCCGATTCGTGCCGCACCTGAATTCATCGCGACCGAGTATGTCGCGCTGTTGTTTCCGCGTCCGTTCGCACCGAACGTGACTTTGATCCACGAAGTGTTGCTGACCGCAGTCCACGGACAGTTGCTTAGGGTGCTCACGTTCAACGAGCCGGTGCCTCCACTAGAGGTGACGTTTGCGCTCGTCGGGCTGACGGAATTTACGCACGTAGTGGCGACGGCAGCCTGATTGACGGTGAACGTCTGCCCGGCGACGGTAAGCGTGCCGCTGCGCGCGGCGCCGGTATTGGTCGCGACCAAGTAGCCGAGGCTGCCATTACCGCTGCCGCTTGCGCCACTCGCGATGCTGATCCACGTGGCGTTACTCTGAGCTGTCCACGCGCAACCAGACGAGGCAGTGACATTGAGCGTTCCGGATCCACCCCCAGCCACAACGCTTGCGCTGGTCGAATTCAGCGAATTCGTACACGTGGTGACGACGGCCGCCTGATTGACGGTGAACGTCTGCCCGGCGACACTGAGCGTGCCGCTGCGCGCAGCTCCAGTATTGGCCGCGACCGAGTAGCCCACGCTGCCGTTACCGCTACCGCTGGCGCCACTTGTGACGCTGATCCAGGTAGCATTGCTCTTGTCAGTCCATGTGCAACCGCTCGCGGCCGTTACATTGAACGCTCCGGATCCGCCGTCGGCCGCAGCGCTCGCGCTTGTCGCGCTCAACGTGTACCCGCAGCTTGCGGCCTGATTCACCGTAAACGGCTGACCGGCGACAGTCAGCGTGCCGGTTCTCGCCGCACCGCTGTTTGGACTAACCGAGTAGGGGACAGCGCTGCTCCCCATACCAGTCATGCTCGAACTGCCCGACCCCACAGAAAGCCAACTCGCGTTGGCGATCGCCGTCCACGCGCAAGTGCCGCCTGCAGTCAGTGAAATGGAGTTGGCACCCCCGCTTGCCGCTGCGCTGGCTGCACCCGGGTTGATCGAGTAAGTGCAACCGCCGCCCCCTGGGTCGCCATTGCCGAGCGTGGTCACGCTCGAGCTCGCTTCGTCGACGAGATAGAACGCCCCGGCCACGGTCGCGTCAGCGGTAATTGTCTTGTATCCCGAAATGGTGATCTGCACGCCGCTCGTGGTGCCTGTCGGGGCGAGGGCATAAACGAGCCATTGGCGCTGCGGCGCGATTCCGATTACCCGAGCGAGAGCATAGACCGAGATTGGCGTATTCAGTGCCCATGGCTGGGGGGGATCAAGGTTCGTCGTGAGCATGAACATACGGCTCGCGGACTGATATTCCGCGGGAATGCTCGACTGGTAGGGATGCGGACGCGAAGTATTGGCGACCAGTTGACCGTTGCGCCAGAAGGACGTCAGAGTCGGATTCGTGTAGATGCGATCAACGGCATTCATGAGTACATCGAAGTACGGCTCGCTCTGCGAGCGTGGCGTCGGGGCGTTCCGGTAATCCCGGACCACGCGAGGTCGGGTGATCCACATCCCGAATTGCACCATGCCCGCGTAACGGTCCGGAGTGTAGTTAGGAATATTATTAGCCAAAGTTTGACAGTCAGAGGAGAACGCAGCGCTGGTCGGATAGATGTCGCATCCGTTCCAAGTCGAAAGCTCATACCAAAAGTTGGGATTGAGTTGGTATGCTTCTTTAAGCATGAAGTTGTAGTTCATGACCTCGACCTGAGGACTCCACACCACATCGTCGAGGGCCGGATCATTGAAGGCCAAGTAATAGGACGGTGAGCCCCCATCCCATGTCAGTGGACTCGGGTCGATCCGATTGGTGTTATATAGCGAGTAGGCCATCCACGCGTCCCAACGACCAAAATGCCTTGGCCCGAACGCCTCATAAGCAATGAACTTGGTGACGCCCTGCCAAGCAGAAGTCAAACTGTTGCGCCATGCTGCTTGCAACGCACGATAACGATCTATCCACCCCTGGGCAAACTTCTCGCGCTTAAATTCGTCTGTCTGCCCAGTGCCATAAAGACCGACGTAGTGTTGATCTGTGTTGGCATCTGTCCAATTCAACTTAGCCGCCTCGTTGTTTGACAGAAAGAGGACAAGTGGCGGGTTCGGATACGCGGCAGCAAGTTGTTGCATCAATGCGCCGCTTCCCCATGTCATTCCAACCGACTGCCATGGCGCGATAGCGCCTAGTGGCGACAATTGCCAACTGATTGAAGCATCGTAGATATTGAACGTGGCGTTTGATCCCGTGCCGCCAGTTACTGTTACCGGATTGGTGGGAAGCACCGTATAGGCACCACCATTAGTGATCGATTCATGAACGATGTGGCCGGTACCATCTACTTCGCTAACCGTTATTTGTGCCGCTGCGATGCGCGTGCCACCGACCACAGTCAGCACGTCGCCAACCGTGTAACCAGACCCCGAGGAAACAAATCTAACATTGCCCAAGGTAGTTCCTGGAGTTATGCCGGGAACCTGAACCAACGGGCTCGACGTCCCCGCCAACCCTCTGTACGGGTCTTGCATATATAAGTCTTGCTCCCACTGCGTTCCGACGAAGGCAAGTGGCAACCCCAGAGTAGCCGCCTGCTGGATCGCGCTCTGGTAAAGAGTAAAATAGGAAGTTATAACGCCAGCAGTCCAAGTGGGGTCTGGCATATCAAACCACGGAAGGAGATGATGCCCAGCCGAGATCATCTGCATTTGCCAAACCGGCCCGTAATTGTCGGTCGGATTTGAAGCAGCGCTTGGGGACCACGACCCCATCAACGGCAAGGGATGATTGCTTTCGCTATTGGGCGCAGTGGCTTCTCGGGTAATTTCTTGGGCGGTAGAAAGAGCCGATGCCGGCGCAGCGATTAGTGACAAGCAAAAAAGAACGGAGGACAGGACGCAGCACCCGCCGCGTGTGGGATTACCTTTACTGCTACAGGATGTAGGAAAAGTCCGTGGGAGTAGCATGATGCAATCCTCGCCAGCTGATGATGTAGCCCATACAGCAGTGGAATTGCGACGCACCTAGTGACACCGCCCACTCTGGAACGGCGCGCGGCTGGCGAAGGCAGCCTCGACGGTACCCGGCAATCCCGCTGTCATGGGGCCAACAATGCCCGTTAGACCGGTGACTTTGCGCGCCCAGCTTTCGCTAGGGTTGCTCTTTACAGGTTGATATATTTCGCCCTTATGACGGTGTCATTGTAAGGGTCGGATGGCTGACTGTGCAAGTGTTTTCGCTGGCTGAGTTATCGTCTATCCATAATAGGTCCAGCAATGGCGCGAATCGCGAATCAATGGAACAAAATGTTCTCTACAGCGGTCCGTCGAAGCGATGTCTTAGACTCTCACACAGCGTCCGGGCGGGCTGGATCCGATGCGGAGATGATCGCGGAGTGGATCCGACTGCAACCTGTCGGCGCTTGCGCCTGTTGACACAACTACTCGAGTCTAACCGTCAACTCCGAGCTTGCCTTTGCTCAGTGGCGCTGGATAACGCGGGCTGGCACGCCGCCCACCACAGAACGAGATGCGACGTCACTGGCTACCACAGCTCCGGCCGCAACCACGGCATTTGATCCGATCTTTACTCCCGGCAGTACTATGGCCGCAACGCCAAGCCACACCCCCCTTTCGATCAGGACGTCCCGATCAACTCCCAGGCCAGCCGAGCGCTCCCCACTCGAATCGATCTCGTGGGTTCCAGTGCCTATGTACACCCGCGGCGCAATATCGACATCACGGCCGATCTTGACGCTCGATCCGGAGCAGATGAGCACGTCGTGGCCGATCCATGTGTGGTCGCCGATCTCTAGCTGCCCTGGCCCAAGGATGGTAGCGGACGAACAGACGCAAACATTCTTTCCAAGCTTCGCACCGGCAAGCCGAAGCAACGTGGCTTTGACGGCGAAAAGTCTAGTCTCTGGTATCAGCCTGAACGCAAGCGTCAAAAGGAACAATATAGGGGTCCGCAAGAGTCACCACCTTCTTATTTGCGAACGCTGATGCGATACGTCGGATGCTGCCGTGTCAGCCTGCGATAAGGCGCATAAAACAACTCCCAGATGACTGTCCGAGTGCGCCGCGCCTTGTACGCCAACCTGGTCACATAATCGTTTCCCACGTGTCGCCTGTAGTCGGCCGTTGTGGACGATCCGAAATCTTTCTGGTTCTGCTCTATCAAGGGCGGCGTCACTACGAACAATTCTACGACACCGTACCTTTGGAGTCTGCGCCAGCAGTCAGCTACATCGCCTACTGGGTAAAGTTCCGCGACCAATGCTCTCGCCGCCGTTGCGGTTAGGATATAAGACGACGTATAGGCGCCTGAGCGGAAAGGAAGCACAGATCGTCCTTGGCGTAACAGCTTTCTGCCCACAGCTCCTTCCTTTACCCTCGCTGGCGAAAGCAACCACACTTCCGGACTTTCTAAATCCAGCACCTCCTCGCAGTTGGACAGGAACGGTGCAAGATCCGGAGGGAGCACAACATCGTCTTCCAGCACAAGTGCGCATCCGATGCCACGCGTCTCAATTTCGCGATACACCTTCAGATGACTAAGCGCACAACCGATCTCCGCCGATACGAGCGACCTCGAGTACCTCCACTTCGCCTTGCTGTCATCGTAATGTCTCAGACGATCCTCCGGTGAAAGGCCCGCTCCGAAAATGCCTGGCACGATCTCGTATTGGAGGCCCAGGTTGTTGAGTTGCCGGGTGATGTGTTCGCGGCGATCAACATCTTTGACTAAATTTATTACAAAGATTTGCATGTTCATGCGCGCCACAAGCATTTCGCTACCTGGGGCAATCGGAGCAACACGATCTCGCAGACCAGGCCGAGTGCTTCGAACTCCCGGCTAATGGAATCTCGCTCGGCAACGCCCTTCTCAAAATCGAGGACGAAGAGGTCCACCCGTCAGGAGGCCCGACGGCTCTTTGCTAGTCGATGCGCGGCCAGCAGGAACTTCCGCCCGAGCAGCTGCCTCGACAGAATCAGGGAACGGATTCCGTGTCTCCGCTTGGGTGTCGACGCGAGCGACCACAACCAACTTTCGAGGTCGCGGATAGCGGTGGGGTTCCCGATCTCCAGCGCGTTCGCGTAGGTCGTACGCATCGTCCCGAGAAAAGCTTGCTGAGTTTGAGCGTCCCAGTGCCCCGCGCGCTGCACTACTTCGCAGATCAATCGCCGGGTCCGGATCAGGGACATGAGCGACGCTTCAGTCATCCGATCTGTGCTTAGTCGTGACCCGCCGTGCTCCCGAACCACGAACAACGGCTCATCGATGAAGCAGATCCGCCTGACATCTACCAGCAGTCGCACGTAATACTCGAGGTCATCCCCCAGCCCGATGTCTTCCTTCCAACCCGGCCTTTGCACCAGAAACTCGCGCCGCCAGAGCGGGGCTGGCGTTGCCATCCCGTGAACGCCTCGAGAGCATAGCTTCCGCACAAGCTCTTCCGGCGTCGCCGCAGGTACGCCAATCCGCGTGCCGGGCCCGGCGGCGGCGCCGTCTACCCATTCCTCCAAGCGTCCGTAGCAGCTGCAACAAGCCGCTTCCCGGTTCTCCGGCCTTTCCAGCACCTCAATCTGCCTGGCAAGCTTAGTCCGATCCAACAAATCATCTGAATCTAGGAACTGGATGTAGTCGCCACGCGCGATGCTCAGGCCATGGTTTCGGGCCGCGGAGGCGCCCTGATTTTCCTGCCTTACGTAACGTAAGTCTCGCGGCCACGTCACGCCGAGGAGACGCGTTACCAGCTGTTCTGTTCCGTCCGTGGACCCGTCATCGACGATTATGACTTCGAGGCGACCCCACGTCTGATTGAGACAGCTTGCGACCGCTTCTGAGAGAAGGGTTCGCCGATTGTAGGTCGGAATAACGATGCTCCCGACGACAGTGTGTCGCATATTTATCACCGGGTGAGCTATCTTCTGTTTTTCATCCGCAAAGTGAGCGGGGTCATGCTGGCACTGCTTGGTCGTGCTGACTCAATTGTGTCGCACACGTTATTCGAAGCGAAACATTGCTTAACAGAGGCGCGGTCGGTGTCGTCGGTCACGATTTGTGCAAGTAGTTTGATCAACGGATTTCGCTCGAACATGGTAACGTAAGTATTTTACGTGGTCGTATTCGGTCGAATATCGCGAGGCTCTGGGACTTAGGGCACGCCTACGTGCCGAGGCGATGACGTGACAGCATAATAACGCTACGGCCTACATGTCGCTCTTTTCCCCGCCCGCAGAGCGCGCGTGGCTCCGACGCCGACCCGCGGCCAATATTTGATCTACCCAATGAGCAGGAGTGGGTGGTGTTGATACGGACGGGGGCGTGGAGGAAGGCGACGAGCGCAGGGCAGCCTCGCGCCGATACCTTCGACAGGAGAACGGCGCCGTGATTGACCGCTCAACAAAAGAAGCGGGGAAAAGGCTGAAGCAGGTGGTCCTAGAGTCGCTGTACGTCGTTTGCCACTGGACCGGCGTCTTTAAAATATTCTATTCGCTTCGCCGCCGAACAACCTTGATCCTTGCTTATCATAACGTCATCCCGGATGAATTGTTTGACGAGAGCATCCACCTCGGCACCGGCCACCGCGTTTCGGAATTTCAGCGCCAGATTGCTCTGATCGCATCTCGCTTCAAGATCATCACCGACTTTTCCGCGAGTGGGGCGGGGAAATGCATCATAACGTTCGACGACGGATACGCCAACAACATTGGCGCGGCGGAGCAACTGACCAGACTCGGGGCGCGCGGCGTGTTTTTCGTTCCGGTCGAGCCGGTCCTGACAGGTCGCACCCTGGTCATTGATCAGGTGTTGCTATGGTTTTCGTACGTCCCCAAAGGCAGCTATGTTGTGGCGGGGAAAACCATCAGTATTGCCGATGACGGGCGGGCGGAAGCCTTTTCGGACTTCTATCAGTGGATGCTCGCCCACGTCGAGCGATGGAAAACCGTCCCTGAATCTCTCGACGCGTCATATCCATTGGCGAAGCTGCCGGTCCCGAAGATGTTGCGCGACATTCGCTTCAGGCCCATGAACCTGGAGGAACTGAAGCGCCTAGCGAAAGACGGCCACTTGGTCGGTTGCCACTCGTGGGACCATCGTCCGTTGGCCGCGCTTAGCGATGAGGAGTTGTGCAAAGACTTTGAGCGCTGCGAATCCCAGAGATGGATCTTCAACACGAATGCCTACTGTTATCCTTTTGGGCATCCCGCGGAAGTGGATGATCGCGTAATGTGCGCGTGCGAAGCGTTCGGCTATGAATGCGCGACAATGTACACGTTCACGGAAGGCAAGACTGTCAACCGGTTTGCCTTGCCGCGCCTTTCGTTGCCACCGAAACTGAGCCGATACTCACTCGATGCCAAACTGTCGGGCTTCGAGTCGGCCATCAAATCCGTTCTCGGTCGGTCATGAGGGATCTGGAAGGCACACGCGGCTTCCTGCGATATCTGAAGGACGCGGCCTGATCGGCGCGCAGCTGATCATTTCCGATGCCTGTATCGGTCTGTCAAAGGTGCTGCCGCGCTGTTTCCGAGGCGATTGGCAGCGCCGCATGGTCCACCTTCATCGCAAGGTGTTCAGTCATAGTACGGAAGGGGAAGGTCGGCGACTTGGCGGGTATGCTCGAAGCCGTTCACGCCTAAGGAAGATCGGCGCTCGGCGCAGGGCCAGATCGGTAATCGTAATCCCAAGGCCGTATGGACGAACGTCCAGTCAGCCTCAGGCCAACTATCCGGCAATCCAGACATCGCGGCACCATTCCCTCTGATCTCGCTACATCAAAGCCGAGATCGCTGCTAAGAACTTATCCGCCACCGCCTGAGGGCTGAATATCTTTTGCAAGCTGGTACTCGGCACCACAAGGTTCTCGAATCCCGCACTGGCCATACTCAACACAGTATCTCGAAGACTATTCGGCCGCGTTATCTCGGCAAAATAAAAAGAACCATGCTCCTCGTGTAGCTTACCCATTTCACTGTCGAGCTGACCAACTGCCAGTAGTGGCTGCCCCGATGCCACAGCATAGGAAAACTTGGAAGCTAGAAACGGACAAAAGGGCAGATTATCATTCTGGTCAATGACGACGTTAATAGTGCTGCTCTGAAGCAATGCGGTGGAGTCTCGCGGCGACATCACTCCAGCATCCAAGCTGAGCCAGGGAAACGATCCCCTTCTAACCTGTTCGGCGACTCCCGGATCCACTGGACCGAACTGATGTAACGCAATACGCGGGTCCGCGGCGTGCGCGGCATCAAACTCACGGAAGACATCCACCATGAAGCGGCGTCTTGGCCAGAAACCTACATGAACGAAGTTCGTAAGCTGATGATCAAACCCGGGAACGAGATATGTGTGCGCGAGGGGAGGCCGCCCGACGTGATACGCAACGTGAAATTTCGTGCGCGCGGAGACGTTGTGCGACTCTTGGAACCAATGGATCGCGTTGCGGTTGGTCACGGTAACTAGGTTGGCGGCTTTCAGGATCCGTTTTGCCCACCAACCATCGAGTAATTTAAGGTGGCGTTTCCGCCCAGAGTACATCCACGGCCCCGGAAACGGATCGCTAAAGTGCGCCACCCACATACGAGCAAGATCTCTTGTATGGTATCCGATAACATTTGAGATTGGCGGAAAGCCGCGAGTAACCAGAACAGATCCTTGGTGGCTCGACAAATGACGACGCACCTCCTTGACCAACGACGGTAAATGCGCTGCATGCTCTGAAACATACTGGTATCGAAGAAAGTCTCGAAGCGTAAGTCGTTCCGCGTCGCCGAGAGGAAGCCGGAAAACTTTCACTGCTGGATCTAACAACTCATCGCAGACCGATGTATCGATCTGTTCCGGATGCGGAACGGTTAGAAGGGTAACCTCGACGCCGGCGTTCACAAGAGCAGTGAGAAATCGCGCAGTACAGAAGGCTTCCGGATCATTAAGCGGAGGGGAGTTGAAGGAAAAACAGGTAATCTTCATGCGGTTCGGCTCAGCAAAACTCGAACTATTCGCTTTGCGGCCGAACCATCCCCATATGGATTGTGTGCACGCTGCATCGAGGCGTAAGTCTGAGAATCCGAAAGGAGTCGAAAGGCTTCCGAACGAATAGTGGCTTCATCTGCACCCACCAGCTTCACTGTCCCTGCTATAACTGCCTCCGGACGCTCAGTGGTGTCCCGCATGACCAGCACTGGCTTGCCGAGACTTGGCGCTTCCTCCTGAACGCCCCCTGAATCTGTCAAGATCAGGTACGCGCGATCCATCAGTCCGACAAAAGCCAGGTATGTCAGTGGCTCAATCAGGTGAATATTCTCGCCTCTCGAAGGCCCAACCGTGCCAGCCCACACTCGATGCTTCAGGTATAGGTCTACCGCCGACCGAACGTTGGGATTCAGATGTACTGGGTACACAAAATGAACGTCGGGAAACTCTGCAGCAAGTTGGGCAATTGCCCCACAAATATTCTCGAATCCGCGTCCGAAGTTCTCCCTTCGATGACCGGTGATTAGAACGAGGCGTGGGCCCCCGGTGCCAGGCTGCAAGAACAAGGGCAACGACTGAATCCGAGGGGGCGTCGCCCTGGCTTTATCCAGTGCCAGGAACAGGGCATCAATCACGGTATTGCCCGTTACGAATACCCGCTCGTCCGCTACCCCCTCGCTAAGTAGATTCTGCCGATTGGTCTCGGTCGGCGCGAAATGGAGCTCTGCAAGCCGGGTTGTAAGAACTCGGTTGGCTTCTTCCGGCCATGGCGACTTGAGATTACCTGTACGCAGACCAGCTTCAACGTGCGCGACGGGGATCCCATGGTAAAAGGCGACAAGCGCCGCGCAAAACACCGTGGTGGTATCTCCCTGGATTAGCACCAGATCCGGCTTCTCGCGTTCCAAATACTGGTCCAGCGCTTGGACTGCGCGGGCCGTGAGTCCACCGAGAGTTTGGTTCGGCACCATTAGTTTTAGACCAACATCGGGCCTAATCTCAAATACAGCCAGGACCTGATCCAACATCTGCCGATGCTGACCTGTCGAGCAAACATGACATTGGACCCGAGCACTCCTTCTTAACTCTAGTATTACCGGTGCCAGTTTGATGGCCTCCGGGCGCGTCCCAAGAATCACCGAGATTTTCATCTATGCAGTGAAACGAGCTGGTAGGATGTTGACCAACGACTGCAGGACCAAACCAGTCAGCTGCCACGGGGTTAGATCGTCGATGCGTCGTATTCTCGATCGCCAGTAGTACCGACCCGCGCGATTTCCAGAAATTAGAAGTTGGCGACAGCTCTCCCGAAATCGACCGCATCCCATGCTTACGAGAATCCGCTGGTCAAACACAAGAGCTCGGGAATTGGTGTCGAAAATCCTAAGCAAAAGCTCGTCGAACACTGCGCAGTCGTCAGCCGTCCACGAGCGGGTGTCCACATCCTGCTCGCTGAACATCTTTAGCTCTTCCGCGGTGAAATTTACTCCCAGCTCTTCCAGCTGCCGTTGCCGAATAAGATTCGAAAGCGCCTGTTGCTGAGGTCTCCCTCGTCGGCCAATCTTCCCTTCGTGCTCACGCATCTTGAGGAGCGGCTCATGAACGTTCGCAAACCGCACCTTGCGAATCGCGCGCGTCCACAGATCGTGGTCCTGCGAAACTCGGAAAGCTGGGTCGTAGGTCAATCCGTGCTTCTCGAAATCTGCCCGCCGAACGATCACTGAAGGGTGCAGCATCGTGAACCCGTAGAACAGCGCGCACTTGATCTCCTCATGCTCGAGCGGTTGGTGGGCGACGAACTCCTTGCCGACTTCGGTGAAGAACGTCACAGCCGAGCCGAGCACGCTGATGTCGGGATGCTGGTCCATATGGGCGACCTGCGCGGCAAGCCGCTCAGGCATGCAGACGTCGTCGGCGTCCATGCGCGCGACGAACTCACCGCGTGCCATCTCCATTCCGGTCACCAGGTTCTTCGTCAGGCCGCGGTTCTCGCGGTTTTCCACCAGGCGGATGCGATGGTCTGCGTAACTTCGCAGAACCTGGAGGGTCGTGTCCGCTGACTTGTCCTCGAATATCAGGAACTCGAAGTCGTGGAACGTCTGGCCAAGAACGCTCTCGACGGCCTCCCCAACGAATCGCTCCGCATTGTACGCGGACATTAGGACCGTGACGCGCGGGCGCTCTGTCATCTGGAAATTTCGCGGCTCAGACAGATCTCGTATCCTGGGTAAGCCCTCAGGCCGAAGGAATGCGGGAGGGGAAGATAGTCGGCGACGTAGGCCAGGCAAAGAGAGCGGAACCAGGTGGCGAAGAGATTGCTCTCGCCCGGCTTGCTGGTGGTAAGAGGGTGACCGCCGTACGACCAGCCATGCTCTGGCAAGGATTCATACCCGCCGTCGCGGTTGCGGCATGACAGGATCCAGACCATCGCGCGCCGCAAGGCGTCGTCGACGTCGGCTCGCCGCTGGCCCGCCTGTACCGTTGCACGGATGAGCGGCTCGATGGCGTCGATGTCTTCGCACGCGCCCGAAGGTATGTACTCTGGATTGAAGCCGCCCCAGGAGTTCTGCGAGCGCAGGATCGTGTCGATCAACGCCTCCGCGTGCGGAATGGCCTGCCCCTCGTAGGTGAAGAGGGGGTAGAAGTGGTACGCGCCGCGGATGGCGTCGCCGATCTCCGGGTAGCCCCGTACCGGGTAGTCGTGCCACATTCCGGTGTCGGCACGCTGCTTGTCCAGCAACCATTGCGATATCGACTGAACGACCGGTGCCGCACGTACTTCTCCCATATAGTCCCGGGCGTACTGGAGCAGCGTGTAAGCGTTCATGATGTAGTTGCTCTGCGACCAGACGTCGCGGGAGAAGTCGAACTTCTGCAGCCACTGGTCGACGTAGCATGCCTCGTAGTACGGTTCCAGAAATCGGAATGGATGCTTGGGGGGGCGGCCGAGACGGGCGTACGCAATGATGATGTGCCCGGCCAGGTGTCGGACACCCCACCCGTCTCCCCAGGCGACTGTCCCGTCAAATGCCGGCCCCGCCAGCAGAGGGTCACGGAACAACCCGTCGGTGGGATCTTGAAATCCGTCGAGGTAGTCGGCCCAGCCGCTTCTGAAGCCATCGCCGACCTTCTCCAGCTCGCCAAACATGCCCAGCACCATGCAGGCGTAGATCGAGCCGTACAGTGTTGGTTGCAGCGAACTGCGCGCGAACTTATAGGCGTAGGAGCCAAGTCGTAGGCTCTCCAGGTAGCCCAGGGTTTCTTCCTTTTCCGCTTCGTAGGACCACCGCAAATAGCGCGGCAGCCCATCGCGGACTATCCGGGTCGCGATCCGCGATGTGATCTCCGGCTCGGCGTGCAGCACCGCGAGCAGGCGAGGCTTGAGCCTCTCCTTTAGCGACGCCGGAATCAATCGGGGAAAAAGGCTCATTCGGTCAGCTGGGCGACATTCACCTACTCAGGAGCGGCGCAGTCTCTGGCTCGCAGCCGCCGATAGGTTGTGCATGATGTCCCACGCGTCTGCGAAGTACAAACTCCGAAAGACGTAGAGGAACGTTGCGACCAGCATCAAAAATACGGTCGCCTTCGTCGCTACGGTAAGCACAGCAGGCCATGAAGGATCCCAGGGCGCCTCAAGAATAACGACCGCCGCCGCGCCGTTAAGAATGAAGGCCGGCAACAAATCGGCGATCTGCATCCGCCACGAATAACCCAATAGCCGGGTGCTGGGAAAGGCGCTCAGACAGTAGTCGGCGAACGAAATAATTACAGCACCCCACGCGAATCCCGCAATGCCGAAGCGATACACCACGGCAAGCACGATCACGATTACCAGCTTCTTCGTCATCTCAACCTTGAAGAAGATGCCAGACTCGCCGAGCGCCATGGTCATCTGCGAATGCAGCGGAAAGACAGCAGCGATGGCGCCGCCGAGGCAAAGGATCTGGAGCAGGGGGACTGAACCGATCCAGTTGGGACCGAACAGCCAGGGCACTAGCTCCGCCGCAAGGACACCGAGCAGCGCCATGCTCACGGACATCAGCACCACTAGAACGCGGACCTGCTTACGCAACGAATACAGGAGGTGCACCTTGTTGTCCTGATTCCGAGAGAACGCGGGAAAGGCGACCCGTTGGACGATACCGGTTACCACGCCGCCAGGGAGAGCTTGCAGGCCGCTGGCCCGTGCGTACAAGCCCAGTGCCTCCGGCGCAAAGATCTTGCCGATGATGACCGTGTGCAGGTTGGTTGCGACCCGGTGAAATAGAGACGCGTAGAGCAGCTTGCTGCAGTAACTCCACATCGCCCGCACCCGCTCCACCGAGAATCGCCCCGTCGGCCACCAGTCCCCGACGATCCATGCAGTGGCGGCCCTGACCAGCTCACGACTGACGCCCAGGCCGACAAGGCTCCAGACCCCGTACCCAGCGTACGCCATGGAGATACCCACGATGCCGGACATAAAGGTGGCGACTACTTCGATGATGGCTCCGAGGCGGAACTTCATTTTTCGTGAAATCAGCGCGAACTGCACTAGCCCCGTCGACGCGATGAGAATCGTGAGCGACTGGACGCAGAGCAGCTCGACCAGGATCTGCTGATCGAAGAATTGGGCCACCAAAGGCGAGGCGGCGCAAAGAATTGCGGTTATCACTGTCCCGCCAACCAGATTGACTACGAAAACGCTCGTTTCGTCGTCGGCCGTGATCTCCTTCTGCTGGACTAGGGCCGCCCCGAAGCCGAGCTCGGAGAACGCTTGTCCGAGGGCCATGAAGATCGCCATCATTCCGATTAGCCCATAGGCGGCAGGGGCCACCATTCGGGCAATGATGACCGACACCACGAACGAGATGCCAAGCGGCGCGATCTTCTCCACGAAGGCCCAGAGATAGTGCCGCTTGTTCGACATGGATGGCCGCTCGTTATCGAAAGCGGGCGGGCTCACGGGCTGGGCATGCCGGTGCATGGCCGCACCCAAGATCGTGCAAAGCGCGTCATTCCGGTTGCCGGAAACGGATAGAAGGCAATTCAATCACGCAGGCCGAGTGTTGGGGCGTACCGGCCTCCGCTTGGCACAGAGCATACGCAACCTGCTCCTCGGAGAACCGTGATTTCTTCATGCGTGTCTCCTTGTGCCAACAAAGGAGCCAGCACCGCCAAGCTACTTTTGAACTGTCGCGAAATTCTGGGAGGACGTCACTGAAAACTTTCGCTCCAGCAAATGGATCGCAAGGATGGCCTCCGCGATACCACGCTGCATTGCGTAGTACAACCCCGGCCACCCATCAAGAAAACCTCTGCGTATGCTCAAGCAGTAGACCGGAACAAGTAGCGGCGCTACTACAATTAATCGTCTAACTTTTCCTTGAAACTTGAGGTGCCTCCAAGGCATATCCGATAAGTGGTCGGCCTCAATCCTTGCGTAGTTCGCTTGAGAAGCCAACCATCTACTAAGGGGCTTACGGTCGTCGTGGTCTATTTTTCCTTGCAAAGAATGGATATCACCAACCACAACAGCGCGTTGTGTGTGACCTTCCTGAATAAAGTGAGCACGGTCTCTCTTGAATAGTGCGATGTTCGGCGGGTACAAACTCCCGGACAGCGGTCGGCCGAAGACACAATAGCGGAAACCAATCCTATACCCGCTCGTCGTGCTTTCTGGCCTTAGCGAACCAATTTCAGCAATTAGGCGCTTCGAAACCACGTAGTCGGCATCTAGTGCTAGTACCCAGTTCCGGTGTGTTCCGGTCGCAAACAGGCCGTAGTTCCACTGCATCGCGTGACTGTCAAATGGGCGACTAACAACCCGGGCATTTGGGTATTCTGAGACAATATCGAGCGTGCTATCACTGCTCCCACTGTCCAGGACCACCACATCCGTAAAATCCGTTAGCGCTTCCAACGTACGTGCAATGTTCTGCTCTTCGTTGTAAGTGAGAATTAAGACAGAAATTTCATCGAGGAAATTCATTCTTTGATGCCTGCTTGGGTGCTAAGACTTGATTTGAAAAAATCAATCGTTCTCTTAAGCCCTTCCACCAGACCGATGCTGGGTTCCCAACCATCGAGCATTTTTCGCGCAAGGGCGATATTCGGGCAACGCTGCTTAGGATCGTCAATCGGCAACGGCCGAAAAATAATCTTGCTCTTGCTGCCGGTCATTTCCAGAATTTTCTCTGCCAATTTGAGCATCGAATATTCTTCAGGATTACCAACATTTATGGGCCCGATAACGTCATTGGCTGTAGCCATAGTCCGCACGATGGCTTCTATCAAATCATCGACGTAGCAAAAACTGCGGGTTTGGGTTCCATCTCCAAATATCGTTATGTCTTTTCCGCCGAGCGCCTGTACGATAAAGTTTGAAATTACGCGCCCATCGGATGGGTGCATCCGGGGCCCGTAGGTGTTGAAGATACGAACCACCTTTATTTTGGTTTTGTACTGACGATGGTAGTCGAAAAACAATGTCTCAGCACATCGTTTTCCCTCATCGTAACAAGATCTCGGGCCGATTGGGTTGACACTGCCGCAATAACTCTCTGACTGTGGGTGCTCCTTAGGGTCGCCGTATACTTCACTCGTTGATGCCTGCAAAATCTTTGCCCCGGTACGTTTTGCCAAACCGAGCATATTGATCGCGCCATGCACGCTGGTTTTTGTGGTTTGAACAGGATCGTATTGATAATGAACGGGAGAGGCGGGGCATGCCAAGTTATAAATCTCGTCAATCTCGATATACAACGGAAAAGTGACATCATGTCGCATAAACTCGTACCGGGGATGACCATTCAGATGCTCAACATTGTGCTTTGTGCCGGTGAACAAATTGTCCGCGCAAATTACCTCGGCGCCGTCTGCTATCAGCCTTTCGACTAGATGAGATCCCAAAAAGCCAGCCCCACCAGTAACTAAAATGCGCTTACGACCACCATATTGACGCATGCGTAGCCCCTATAGCGATGACGAAGTACAGAAAATTAAGGTTTACATCCGAGGGAGTATCCTGCCGCGGAGCCGCCGGTGTTAGACGATGAACTGCTCAAAACGGCTTGGGTGCCGTTGAAGCGGCCTGTAAGTTCAAAACCAGACACTCCCATTGCCGCTGATCTTAAGCCGGTTATTTGCACCAACGATCCGCGCTCACGCCGCCTGCGTTATCTCCGACTTCGAGGTTCAGCCACAGTTGATAGCTCCAAAACCGGGCTGATGCCATTAATCGAAGTGTGACGGGGAATTTGATTGTGCAAGCCATCAGTTCATAGTACCGAATCCCAAGAAGTTTCTACATGTGGCACTCGTGGTTTGCTCGCGTCGCGTAGGTTCTCCTGACGTGAGCAAGTGACGGGCGGATGGTCACCCATTTCGGGGTGGGAACCGCTGCACGGCTGCGAATGGTGGCGATGGACGCCGCACGGAATCGAGAAATTTACCTCCGGTTCTGAGGTGGTCCGAGGCCTTGGGCTACTGACTTACCGGCGTCTGCTCCGAAATCCGAGTTGTCGGATTATGTCCGCGACCGCCATCGCAAGTTCTGTCCGCTTCAGCACCCCACAGTCTGCTCCACAGCGAACCGCTTCCGCTTCATGACAAAGGCCCTTCCTCAAAGATTGCGTTTGCGGAAATACTCAGCCTCCATTTGTCCGGAATTCTTAGAGTGGATTAGGCGGACGACGTGCGACCGCGACAATCAGACTGCTTAACAAGCTGCGTGCGAACGCACTCTGACCAATAGGGGAGAAACAATTGACCTTCTCAACCCTGAACCCATGATTGTGCAGTAGCCCGACCAAGGCTGAAATATCATACTCGTTAACTGAATATTGGATGTAAGTCGGCCACGGCTTGCGCAGCAGTCGCGCAGTGAGTTGGTAAGCCAATTTTAGGCTACGCCGTAGCAACGAGCGACTATGAGGCACCGAGATAATGAGCAAGCTACCAGGTTTCATAACCCTGTACAGCTGTTGCAGGCATGCGCGTGGATCATTCAGGTATTCCAATACGCTGGAACAGATTACCCCATCGAACGCGGCAGAACGTAGTGGTAGACACTCTACAGTAGTGATGCGACAGAAAAGGCTTTTAGTTCTGTGTGGCTCCTCGACCAAGCCTTGGGCCACGTCGACCATGGCTTGAGATCCATCTACCCCGATAACACCACATCCCCGTTCCATTAGGCGCCGGGATAGATACCCGGAGCCGCAACCGGCGTCGAGCCAAAGTTGACCCGTGAGATCACAATTATTCAGCAATTCGATCACGGCCTGCGCACGACGCTTGAAACTGGGCTGACGATACTTTTGATCCCACGCTCTCGCTAATTCCTCGTGAAAGTCAATCGCGGATCGAGGTCGGGTGCTGTCATATTCGGGTTGATCGTCCATCGCCAGACGCCTTTGTTATCTCCAAGTATTTGACGCGTACCCACAGTGGCAACCATAGCGCCTGAAGAAAATCAGAGATGAATGCTGCTCGTACCTCGATGAAGAGGCTCGGGTCAGAAAGCCGAGCTTGCCATAGCCGATCAGGTGCTCGTTCACCGATCGTTCTTCGCATCTTCGCTGGTGCGACGCACTGGAGGCAGAATCCAGTGGGCTAGTAATCCCGTCATATCTATTTGCCGACCCAAATGAAGCGCCGTCTGATGAAGAATCCGTTCTCTTCGGGAGCAACAGCCGGCCGATTGACAATTTCTTCTTTCAACCCGGCGGACACCCGGTTGTTCGCGTCGAGAACGAAAATCCACTCCGCTCGTATCGGAAGATTGGAAATGGCGTGGTTACACGGCTTATCGTAATGCTCAAAGCGATACTGGAAGATTTCGCGGTCGTACTGGCGGGTGATCTTGACCGTCGGGTCGGTGCTAAAGGAATCGAGCAAGAACACTTCGTCTGCCCAACCCATCACCCAATCGGTTTCTCTCCTCGTTAAGAGTTAGGATAACCGCTGCGACAGCAGACCTCGCATCGATCGCGCTTTCAGAAACCCGGAATCCTCGCGATACAAATGGCCTCGTCCCCTTTCCCGAGGCCTGCCTGTACCTTACGCAGCGGCCAAGTGAGCGTGCCGAACGTAACCATGGCGGCGCGGTATGCGTGCTCCATCGGAGATTCCGCGCGCGCTTTGCGTGCCGCCAGTCTCGCCCCCGCGGCAACAATAGAATGGCGTGTTGGCAACGCGGTCCTCAAGCCGGCCAGAAACCATCCGGAAAAGGACTCGTGTGTCAACTCCCTCTCGATCAAAAAGCCGGCTGCTACCACCGTCCGGCGCAACGTCTCGGGCGTAAAGTAGATGAGGTGATACGGCTCATAGCTGGCCCAGCCGGGAAGTCGCGCCTCGAAGCATGCAACGTTGGGCACCGCCACATGGAGTATGGCCCCCGGCACTAATCTGTTGCGAACGTCGCGGAGAAGACTCACAGGGTCTGATACATGCTCGAGTACATGGTTCATTACGACCACATCAAACAGCGGTTGCAGAGGAAGCTCCGCTAGGTATCCGCAATGCATCGGGATGCCGAATCGGCATTCAATACGCGCGCAAATCGATTTCGATAAATCGCAGCCCATGACTTCAAAACCCACCGCACGGGCACGACGCAAGAATGAACCGCTCCCCACACCAATCTCCAACAAGCGTTTGCCAGGCACATTCAGCGATGCCAACCGTTTCACCGTTCGGCGGTCGATCCAACGTTCAAACAGGCGGACCCACGATGATTGTTCAGGGTCATATTCGTCGCCAAACCAGTCATGCTCGAATGCCTCGTTTGCCTGAGGTCGCCAGACTGCGGGATCAATGGTCAAACCGCAGCTTTGACAACGGAGTAGTCCGAAAGACCCTTTTGCCTGATCCGCGCTAGCACAGAGCGGACAAACCTCTGACTTTCGATCGTATGCGATCGCCTGATTCACGACCGCTTCAATCCAGTCGAACCCACGCAGGGGCGCTGCCGCCGCTAACTAACCATCGGTACGTCTGATCCATCATCGCTCCCACGCGCTCCCAGGAAAACTCCTGCCGCATCCATTCGCGGCCGCGGACACCTCGAGCCGCCAATTCGTCGCGCGGCTCGGACAGCGCGTCTTCAAGGCAAGCCACCAGTGGATCGACGCCAATCTCGATCCACCATCCGGCGCGGTGCTCTTTCAAACCCGCCCATGGTGCACCGCGCGTCACGACGGCCGGCGTGCCGGTTGCAAGGGCCTCCGCAACCGTCATACCAAAGTTCTCGGAATGGGTCGGCAAGACGAAAAGTTCGGATTCACTGTAGGCGCGCAACTTTGCCTCGCCATACAATGGTCCACAAAACTCGATCCTTTGCAGCTTCAACTCTGCGGCGACCGCCTTCATGCGCGGCAAATAGCCCAGGTTATCCGGGCCCGCGATGCGCAAGTCCCAATCGGGGAAACGCTGCGATACTGCATGCCACGCATGCAGGAGAAGATCGACGCCCTTTACCGGGTGAATCCGGCCGAGGAAGAGAAGTTGTCGTCGGCCACCTGACGATTTAGCTTTAAACGCCGATACATCGACGCCATTGGGAATAATGCATACCGGCTGGCAGAAGCCGGCCCTACGGATATCCTCGAATTCACGTTCCGCTGTTGCGTGGAAACATGCAGCCTGGCGAAGCGCGGGCCCCTGAAGCAGCGACCAGAAGACACGCTTGACCCGCGCCGATCGGCCACGTGCCCATGCCGACAGGGTACCCCGGGGCGAAACCACGAGTTGGCATCCGGTCCTCCGTGTCGCCCAACCCCCATAGACATTTGGCATCATCCATAGGCTGTGGTTGTGAATGATGTCAACCTTCCCAGACAAGGCGGCAGCGCACAACCAGCGCCGCATCCGTGGAGAAAAACCAAGGCGGCGCGGTCCACGTCCGAGCGGAAAGACATGGAGAAATGGGGGCTTTGAAACAAGCGGCGCCCAGTCCAGCGCCGCTAACTGGATGGCGTCGCCCGCATCGATCAGGGCCTGGCACAAACGGACCACACTGTATGAAGGCCCGCTTGCCTCTTCGGCGATGCTGGGAACTACGTGCACAGCGTGAATTTGGGATAGCACTTCAATCTTCAGCAAAATTTCGATAGACAGATCGTGCCCATCCCCGCAATCCACGCCCCTCACTATTTGTCTCGCCGTCCAGCCACTCGCGTACCGGCACGGAAAATCCGGTTTTGGGCCGGGTAAGGATCGCTTCAGGCAGAGGCCTCACAGAGCAGCGCGCCATGGCTAATTTGCCTAGCGAATGGCCGGCCGCAACAAGCTTCGCCACTTCGCGTAACAGCACGATATCTACCAAGGGCACTCGCACTTCCAGCGAATGTGCCATGCTCGCCCAATCGGCATCGCGCAACAGCTGGTTGCGCATGTACCAAACCATCTCCAACGCCGAAACTCGTAAGCGACTCGATGTGATACGCGCGGTCGTCGCCTCCAATTGCGACATGGTTGCGAGCTCCCGCCAACCTTCGCGCACAAGTTCACCGTCCAGGACCTGTGGAAGCTCCCACGGCATGTACAGCCCGCGCCGTAACAGGTAAGCGCCTCCGTAACTGCCCCCGTACTCGAACAGGCCAGCATATTTCGGCGAGGTAAGATAGCGGAGCAGCGGTGCCGACGCCCAGCGGAAACCCTTTCCCAGAGAGGAGAAAGGCTTGGCGTAGCGGACAATCTTTGGAATTTGCGGGAAAGAAGAATAGCCCGCGAGCAACTCATCCCCGCCCAAACCGGACAGCGCCACTTTCAGCCCAGACTCACTTGCAGCCTTGCTCACGAAATAGGTGTTCACCCCGTCGATGGTCGGCTGATCCATTGCCGCCAGTAGCTTCTCACGTGCGGCCGAGAACTCTTCACGCTGTACCCATCGAGCAGTATGCGCGAAGCCAAATTCTCGCGCAGTAATCTCAGCGAGTGGAACTTCATCGCGGGGTGACCCCTGGAACTCTGCGAAGCCCAAGGTGATTGTCCGCAGTGGCTCATCAGTGTGCTCGGCCGCCAACGCGGCAATCGAGGTTGAATCCAGCCCTGAGGAAAGGAACACCCCTACCGGTACATCAGCCAGCATGTGCAATGAGACGCTTTCCTCGAGGGCAGCGGCAAACGCGTCCTGCGACTCTCCCGCTGTCATCGGGTCGGCGCCCGCTTCGATCTCTGCTAGTTCTGCTGTAAGGGAGAAATACTTCTCGGGTTCGCCGACCCGATTGCCCTGCTGCACCCATAAGCTACATCCAGCGGGCAGGGCCCGAATTCCTTTGTACAGAGTCCACGGTTCCGGCACATGCCCCCAAAGGAAGAAGCCTACATGTCCGGCGGGTTCTCGGCGCGTATCGACATTGTTGCCAGCTCGCAACGCTTTGACCTGAGATGCTGCGCGGAGACACGTGGCGTCGTCGGCGTAGTAAAGCGGCTTGATGCCCAGCGGATCGCGGGCGAGAAACAGTGAACGCTTCCCTTCGTCCCACAACGCAAACGCGAACATCCCGCGCAGCCGCTGTACCATCGCGCGACCGTATTCCTTGTAGAGGTAGAGCAATACCTCCGTATCACTGTGAGAACGGAAACGGTAACCCTTCATCTCCAGCTCTGCGCGTAGCCTGCGAAAGTTGTATATCTCGCCGTTGAAAGCAATCCGGATCATCCCGTCCGGCGTTGCCATGGGCTGGGCACCTCCCTCCGAAAGATCGACGATCGCCAAGCGCCGGTGCGCGAGTCCCACCCGATTGTCCGCGCTGAGCCAAAGGTTCGCACCATCCGGCCCCCGTGACGCCATCGCCGCACTGACTCGCTGCAGCCTCTCTCGCGACACCGCCGTGGCGGAGTCGCGGTAGGCGAATTCAGCAGTCAATCCACACATCGGACGCTATCCGTTCGTTATTGTCCAAGTGGATGTTCGCTGCCGATCGCTCCCGGAGCCAAGGAGCGACAGGCGCATCTTTTCCTTCGTCGATATGCTCGATTACCTTGATGAGATAGCGCGCTGCCGCTTCTCCTTCGATGCATTTTGACCATGCCTGAATTTCGCTGCGGTGCGATTCGGGTAGCCGTCCGTTTCTTATCCGTCTATCCAACACCGTTGCCAGGTCTTCCGCCGATCTCGCTTGGACCGTTTCACCAAAGCCGCTGGCACGAACTAGATCGGCTGCCCCGCAGTGATCACTGCATATTACTGGGACACCGCTCATTAGGGCCTCGTTGACGACCGATCCCCAGCCATCAAATCTACTTGGAAGTACCAACAAATCCGTTTCATCGAGTATGCCTCGGACCTCGGCATTGTTTTTGACACCCATGAAAGCAACACGCTTTGCGACTCTCAGCTTCCTAGAAAGGCCCTCGAGGCTTGGCCGTTGAGGGCCATCTCCAATAATGCATAGACGCCATTGCTGCACTTCCAACATAGACAGTGCCCTCAGAAGAATATCGATCCCCTTGCGCGGAATGCATTGTCCGACAAAGGCAATGGCGACATCGCCTCCCTGGTGTTTCTGAGACCTTTGAATGCTTTTGCGCTCTTCGTTTTCCACGAAGTAACCCCAGGAAAAAGTCCGTTCACTTGGATAGCCGCACATCTCGTACCATCGCACTCCTGCGTGGCCGATGGCGAGCACAAAATCGACTCTGTTCCTATACGGCCGCTCAACAACGTAGCTATGCAGCAGGCGAAACTTGCCAGCCCAGCCCTCCCAGCGTCGCGCTTCGGAAAGCACGCCGATCAACGCCGTTGTGGGCGCGCAAATACGAAGCGCGCGGTCAACCATTGGGAGCCGTAGTCCCCCGAAGATGTGGACAGTGTTCTCCGGCTCGCGTAATGCGATCTCTTCGACTGTCCTCTGGTCGGGCGACATAACCACATCCATCCGGCCGAGGTGAGGTGTTTGCCAGCCTAGCGTCAGCCTTTCTGTCTGCAGCCGCTGCTGTAATACAGCAATGATGGTTTTTCCGGTTAGCAAATCGGCGAGTGCCCTGAGGTAGCCGGACTGATGTGGACTCGCCTCGCCTAGCCAGAAAATGATTCGATTACGGCGCACGTTTGCTCTCCCAACGCGGAGACGTTGCCCAGCCCATGAGAAGCCAGATATAAAGCCCGAACCCACCGGCCGAGAAAAATATCATTTCACCGGTATTGACGAGCAGGCTCGCCAGGAAGACCCATGGCAACAGGAGCTCGGTTTTTGAGAAGACGTGCCTGATGAAGCTGACGAGAAATATAACGAAGAATGTCGTGCCGAAAATCCCCGTTTCTTCGAGAATTGCGGTCGGCAAGAAGCCTTTTTCCACTGGCGCGCTGAGAGGCAATCCAGTCAAAGGCTCCAGGACGGGGTTGAACGAGGGGTCGAGGGATACGCCGAAGCCAATCCCGTACAGTGGATTGGCATTGAAGGTAACCCACTGACCCTCGATGCCACGTCCTCTGGAACTCTGGAAGGATTCTGCGACAGTCGCTTGGCTGTCGCCCTTGCGAATAAAGCCGAAGACGGTTTCCGCAAGCAAAGACGGCTTCAGCAGGAAGAGGGAAAGAATGGCAAACGCGAAAAGGGCGCTGACCGGTTTCACCACGCCTTTTCGGATGGACTTCCTCCACTCGGGGCGGCGCAACAAAGCCACAAGGAACACAACGACAAAGCCGGCAACGACAGCGATCAGCGCCGTCCTAGCCGCCGTCAAAAAAAGCAAAGTCCACGCTGCTGGGGTCGCTGCATACAGCCAAGAAGCTCGCCTCAAAGGCGAAAACAGTAGCCGCCCGGTGAGCCAGGCCACCATCGGTGCCAGGAATGCACCCAGCGCCTGTGGATGATTGAGCACTCCCTGAAATCCGCTTCCATTTGTGGCGAAGCCAATGTTCCGGAACAGCAACGTGGGTATAGATAAGCCGGCTGTGGAAATCCAGATTCCCAAAAACCACGGCGTCCAATCGACAGACCGGCTCGCCGTCACTTTGAATCCGATCAAAACCGTAGCCGCAACAAAAGTAAATGACGTGATTTTGAACATGGACACAATGCTATAACGACTAAAGAAGAGTGACTCCACGAAGACCATCGATGAGAACAGTAAAAGCCACGGAATGACGGGATGGCGTTTGCTTTGGACTCTCAAATTGTCAACGAAGATTCTCAACCCAGCCACGCCGGTGACTATCCAGGCCCCCAACGCGAAGGGTCCCGCAAAGTGATAGATAGCGGGATTGAGAAACTTGATGAGGACGAGGAGTGATAGCGCTTGTATCGCCTGCTTCGCCCCACGGAGTGACCATGCACCAAGAAAGATTAGCGTAATAATGGGAGCGACTGGATGCGCCGCGAGCACTACCAGTAGCACGCTCACGAAGGCGGCGGTCGGTAGCATCTTCATCTGTGGTGGACAGAAACTGCCTTCTATGAATTACGGGACAGGCCCTTCCTTGGTATTGTACTTACCCACCCACGTGACGTCCGCGATTGCCCAAGTTGGAGTGGTCACGCTTCATGACGATGGACCAATTCGCCTTCGAGCGTCCGGGAGGAGCACTCATCATGCGACACTTGATCTGGACGTTTTTTCTTGCCGTGCTGTTACTCGCGTCCCACTTGGGCGCGTGTGCCGACCCCGAGCTCGTTGCGGACGAAATAAGCACTGAGGCGACTCGCTCCAGCCAAAGCGCAACGGGGCGGCCTCTGCCATTGGCCTCGCATTGGACAACCGGTAAACACCCGCTATCGAACGGCTGGGCGCCCATCCAACAGGTACAGTTGATTGAGCAAGGCCATTTCTTGCTGCCATGGTTCGAACACCCGGACAACGAGAATGACCCGTTCGGGCGCGACTACATGGTATTCCGTGCGTATTTTCAACGGGCCATTGAGAGAGCGCGGGACCTCAAGCTTCCGCTTGTGTTGGTAGCCAGCCAATGGGAACGTTTTCTTTCCGACGAACCGTATTTGAGCTTGCCTCCGAACAAAAACCCAAATGTCGTGACACCCGAGGGGAAAGTGCTGCGAATGGTTTCCCCGTTCGGGCCGTTGGATCCGTGGCGCGAAGTTGGACGCCGACTGACGGACAATCGGCGTATGAAGACACTGCAAATGTGGTATCCCGATCCGCCGTTGATCGTATTTCTCTCCAACAACGAGCATGAGAAGCTTGTGTGGAAAGACGTCGAGAAGTCCGCACGTTACCTGAAAGCATATGGTCCAGGAAGAGACGACAATTTCAAGCGAAAGGTGGTCGCAGAAGGCTGGATCGTGCATTACCGCGCACTGCAATCAGGCATGCGGGATGGCCTTAGCGAACCTTGGAAGTCGCGCGCGATTTTCGTGGGCTACGACGCCTTTGGGCCACCGCATTTTGGCCGCTGGGGAGGATGGACGGAGTATTCGCTGTATGTGCCGAACCGCATCGACCCAAGTCCGCTGATGTGGGACGGCGGAAGCCCATCGTTCTACACGCATGATTGGAGTGCGAGTACGGACTATAAAGTCTTTAGTCCCCAGATCGAGGCGATGAACTGGGTCTTCATGCAACATGAGGCTTACGTTCTTAACCCCGAATTCTGGCTTGAACTGTCGGTATGGGACGGACACGAACCGGGCAGTAGTGATAAGCGAGGTTTGTACGCGAAACTGGGCCAGACCTACACGCCTGAGCGATATGCAGGAATGGTGCAATTCGGCATGTGGCTCATTCGTCCGAGAGTCGTGCGAGAGTTTCGCGGCTGGCTGCATCCCTGGGAAGAAGGCCGCCCCTATTTCATGGCCTTGGTCGAAGCGGTAGACCGCGTGCATACCAACCCGATTCTGCGCGAGTGGTGGCGTATAGGCGAATTGGTGCCGAATCGCGCTCATCGACATCCGTATCAGACGAGTATCCCGCTCGAATATGTTGATAAAGACCGCTGGTTCCTCCTCGATGCGAACGTGAATCCGAGATTTCCATGGGATCTGGTCACGGAAATCCCGGTCTTTGCGTTGGCCCTAGTCAAGGGATCTCCCCCTGCGCGCGAGTGGCTTGTTTACGCACATTCGCCCTTAGGTGATCGAAAGAATGTGCGTCTGACCGTGCCCAATTACAGCGTCATCACTGTGGATGTCGCGGTCGCGGGATCTTTTTTTGTAGTCAAAGAAAAGACCCGAACTGTGGAGCAAGTGACCGCAGTGCCCGCGCCGAATTGAATCAGATTGGGCCCGGCCTACGCCGGGTCGACGACGACACGGATCGGATACGACTTAAGCCCGGGCGATGGATCGTGGGGTACGTCGCTTCGTTTCGCGAGTGCCAGTAAGAGAGTCAGCCCTTCTTCTTCGCAAATGATCGCACTGCCGATCTAAGGCTGGAATACAAATCTTTTTGGGTTGCTTTCAGATAGTTCATGAAGTCTCCATCTGGATCCAACGCCGATCTTCCAGGGTAGGCAGACGGACCGATCGCTGTATCGGTGATCAAGAGTCGGTTATCGACTGCGCCATCCCGGCTCGTTTCAGCGACGTAATAATCCTGATCAAACGGCGCCACTGGATCGCGCAGCGAGGCAGTCGCAGAGCTGGCGATCACCTGCTCACCACCATTGTTTTTTCCACGTGATGGGAAGATCCCGCCCTTCTGCTTGTCATGGGCGACTTCGTCCACGATGCGCGCGTCGATGCTCGTCTGCTGCGCCCCGAAACCGTAGACCAGGGCGGTATCGCATATCAGGTTGATCAGTCTCGGAACTCCCTGGCTGTGCTCGTAGACTGCATCGCAGGCTGCATCATCGAACAACTGTGAATCATGCCCGCCAGCGACTGCGATGCGGTGACGGATATAGGCACGGGTTTCCTGCTGATCCAGCGGCTCCAGATGATAATCGACGACGATCCGTTGAGCGAACTGCTGCATGTCGGGCCGGCGCAAGGTTTCGCGCAGCTCTGCCTGCCCCACGAGGACGAGTTGCAGTACCTGGTCTTTGTCGGCGTTGACATTCGACAGCATGCGCAACTCTTCCAGCGTATCCGGCGTCATGTTCTGTGCTTCATCGACAATCAGAACGGTGCGCCTGTTCTGGCTGTATTCCCGGAGCAGAAAGTCGAGAAAGTCCTGAAACATCTCGACCTTTTGCTTGCCTCGATGCTCCAGATTGAAGGCGAACAATATCCATTGCAACAGTTCTCCAAACGAACGGTGCGTGTTCGAGATAAGTCCGACGGTCAGTTCCCTGTCCATCTGGCTGAGCAGGTAGCGGATCAGCGTGGTCTTGCCGGTGCCGATTTCCCCGGTGATGACGTTGAAGCCGGCCTGATTCATCAGGCCGTATTCCAGCAGGGCTATTGCCATGCTGTGTTTCGGACTGAGGTACAGGAAACTCGGGTCCGGAAGGATAGAGAACGGCTTCTCGCGGAACTGATAGAAGGCTTCGTACACGTTGGCTCGCTCTGCGCGGTCTATTCAGTTGGCCCTAGTAACGGCCGTAGGCTGACACGAACGGCTCGTCGGACTTGTTCAGGACGCTGCCGATCAGGTGAGTGGAACCCAGGAGTTCTGCGGCACGGCGAATGTCGTCGCGTTGCGTCTTGCCCTCTTCGACCACCAGCAGCGCCGCCTCGATATGCGGCGAGAAGGCGAGCACGTCCGCGGAAACCAGCATCGGAGGAAGGTCGAAAACAACAATGCGAGACGCATAGCGCCGCTTGAGCTCTTCCACCAGTTCGCTCATCTTGCGCCAGCCGAGCATTTCCGAGGAATGCAGTTGCGGCGTCCCGGCCGGAAGTACGACAAAGCGTGGGATGTCGGGGTGTATCAAAAGTTGTTCGATAGGCTTGTCCGCGGTGAGGTAGTCGCTCAAGCCCGGCTGGGGCTGCAGGCCGAAATAATCGTGAACGCTTGGCTGGCGTAGATCTGCCTCGACCAGAAGTGCTGTTTGCTGAAACTCCATCGCCAGGCTGATCGCCAGATTGATCGCAACGAGCGTTTTGCCTTCCCCTTCGTGGGCGCTGGTCACCGCCAGGGTGGTCCAGTGATGCTCGCGCAATTTGTGCGACACTTGCGTCGACAGGATCTTGAACGCCTCGGTAAAGGCGCACGGCTCGAACCCGCTGACGATGCGCTTTTCCTTCAAGGTAGGGCGCGGGACCGCGATGATGCGCGTCTTCGTGTATGTGATTTTGGCGAGCCCGTCCTGGATGCCAGCCTCCTGCGCCGGTCTTTGGGTAGTGGCGCGACCGAAGCCTATTCCACCAGATCTCCGTTCTTGCCTTGCGCGTTCAACGGCTTCCTTTATGCGCTCCATACCATCCTCATCATCCCGGATGCGAACTCGGACACGCTCGCCAGGGCAGGTACGTACGCCTGCAGCGATCGCAACGCCCTGAACCAAAGGACGTCCAGCGGCATGAAGAAAAAGTGGACAAGCAACACGCTGAGCCCCAACGCCGCGACCGCTGACACCGCGACGATGCCCACGACGTTTCGCTTGCGCTGGGTCTCGGCATCGTTCTTCGTATAGGGGATGACCGCCAGCACCGGCAATTGCAAAAGGCCGATAAGGGCTCTCGAACCACGCACCGAATCATTCAAGCCCTCCAGCACTGCTGCGGTCCCCACGCCACCCCCCATCGAAAGGACCAGGCCCAGCAGCAGAATCGCGCGCCGATTGGGGCTGCTCGGCTTTTCCGGGAGCTGTGGGGGATCGATGAGCGAAAAACGCTCGCCCTTTCTGTCCTTTTCCAATTCTTCACCGATGTCCGCCTGCATCTGCTTCGACTTGATTTCTCGATAGCGCGCCAGGGAGGATTCGCGGTCCCGTGTCAGATCGAGATATTCGCGTTCTACCTGGGGTGTCTGCTCCACACGCTGGTCATACAGTGCGAGCTTCGATTGGAGGGCGACTCGCTTGCTTTGCGAACTCTTGAGTTCACCCTTGATTGCTTCGACCTGTGCCTGAAGCGCGATGAATGCGGGATTCTCGGGCATCACCGCTGGCACCTTGGTGCTTTTGGGAGCGGGCTGTTCCGCTTCCAACGCCGCGATGGCCTTCGTCAGCTTGACGACGTCCGGGTGATCATCCGAGTATCGGTCGCGCATCTTAGCGAGGTCCTCGCGCAAGCGAGCAAGTTGTTTGGATTGTTCCTGCGAATCGCCGCCGCCACCCGTTGCCTTTTGCAGTGCTTCGATCTCGCGTCGCATCTTTACCATATCGGGGTGATCGCTCGAATAGATCCCCGATCGTGCTGCGTATATCGTTCTTAACGTCCTGAGGCGATCCTCGGAATTGAGAATGCGCTCACCGCTTTCCGAAAGCATCGGGCTGTTCGGCTTCATCTGGGCAAGTTGGCCTTCCAGGTAGAACTTGCGCTCCTCGAGCATGCTCACCTGCCTATCGAGCTCCTTGATGTCGCTGTCGGTGCGATCCCTGACCTGCATGTTGAGCTGCACCAGCTCCGGCAATCGCCCTGCATTTTTTTCCTTGAACTTGGCCAGTTTTGCCTCGGTTTCCGAGACATGCGCGTTCAGCTTGGCCGCCTCCTCGGCCAGGAACGCCGACGTCTCCGCGGTCTTTTGCTGACGATTCTTTAGGTTCTCGCTAAGGAACAGCGTGACCAGTTCATTCGTGACTTTCTGAGCGACCGCGGGCGTCTCACCCTCGTACGACAGGCTGAAGGCGATGGTAGCCGTGCCCCTGCTGCCCCGCTGATCGATCACGTCGGCTTTGAGCAGGTCAAGCTTGATGTCCTTGGCCAAACGTTGGACGAGCTCTTCGCTCGTCTTGGTCGCCCGGTCGCCGGGGTACAGGTTGTATAACTCGACAATGCGCATCAGATTGACGCGAGTCATGACCTGCTGGCTGATGACCTGGATGCGCTGATCGGCGTAACTGGAGATGGTGGAGCGCACCAAATCAGGCGGCATCTCCTGTTGCTCGATCAGGATCGTCGCGGTGGATCGATATGAGGCCGGCAACAGCGCGGCCACCGACGCGCTGATGAGGAACAGAACTACCACCGTGCCCAGGATCTGTTTCTTGCGGCGGCGAAACGCCGAGAGATACTCTCTCAGATTCTTCGTTTCCTCTTCCATTTCCATATTCATCGGCATCGCAAACCATAAGAGCCAGGGCAGCATACCCGACACTATTTTATTCGCTCATTCGATTCATCGGTCTGATTTGCCTGTTATCGTGAAACCGAAAGCTTCGGCCATGCGTAACTGAGCATAAGATACAGCACGTTGGCGTTTGCGGCGACCGGGGCCGAGTCATATTTATTCCGCGAATAGGTGTAACCCACATCCAGTTTCAAGGATTCTCTGAAGCGCCAGCTCAGACTGGAGTTGAACGAATAGTATCGACTGTTGCTGCTACTGGTAACCGCACCGCCGATGTACTGGATTCGGTACGCCGCTCCGTCGATGTTGGAACTGAGCATCGGCGACCACTGCTTGTTCCACTTGACCGCAACGCGCTGGGTTTGAACGAGTGATCCCGCGCCGCTTGGGTAGATTTCCTGGCTGATCTCGCCCCTAACCGTATCGGTCTCCGACTGCTTCTCCAGATTTGCGTTCAGCGTGAGTCCCGAATTGTTCTGCTTTTGGACCGTAGTGGTCTCGATGATCATACCGGAACAAATGCCGTTGATTATCGGGCCGTCACAGATTGATGTCTGCGAGGAAAGCGTGCTCTGTGTCCACCGCCACCCGACCAGCAAAGTGCCATGCAACGTCTCGGAAAAGGCATGGTCGTACCCGCCGTGGACGCCAAAGGTATTTTCCAGAGTTTGAGGGGGTGGGGTCTCGTAGCGGTCGTAATAGGCCGCGAGGTTAAGAACCTTTCCCTCGTCGAGTTTGGTCTGCATGCCGACCGACGCCACCTGTTCCTGATAGCCGATCGGGCTGGTACCCGAGGTAGCGTGGTAGTTCACGTTGGTATAGCCGTAGCTCGCGTTGATCGATGTTGCTTCAGTGAGGGCTCGGCTCCAGGAAGGTGTTACGGTGAACTGGTTTCGAGGGCTGTACGCGAGGACCACACCGGTGGTGGCCAGCTCGCTCACCACGGTCGCGTCGCGGATGGCGTCGAGATCAAAATTAAGGACATCTCGTTCGGTCTTGTAGCTCGAACGCAGGCTCAGATCGTAACTATCGATGTTGAATTGCGGCTGGTGGAGGTAGCGCGTGAAGCCCAGGTTCAGGCCCCCGGTCACGGTCAGCGCTTCGGTGGCGCCGCTGAACTTCACGTCGGGTGTAAGTATCATTCCCCAGGCAGCCGGATGGGGATCGGGCGTCAACTGGACATTGGTGTTGTATTCAGTCCGCAGTCCCACCGAGGGTTCGAACGACCATTCAGCGGCTCGGGACGACTCTGCCACTAGAGAGAGAAATATTCCGCAAACCGCGACGCATAGATGGCTAAGCGCGACACGCGATAGTTTTCGCGGGAACCCATCGTAGTATGCCGCGGAACGCGTCATCCCGGGCGAACGGCACAAGCCGGAAGCCCCGGGATGCAAGTTGAAACACACTCAGGGCACCACAACGACATCGCCGCCTTTCAGCGTGATGTTCTGCTCAAGTTTGTCGCCCGCTTTGACCTGGGAATAACGAAATGGAAATACCAGGTCCTTTCCGTTCTCCTTGCGTAATACCTTGATGTCGTTTTCAGCGGCAAACGGCGTCAGTCCGCCAGCCATGCTTAGCGCCTGCAGGACGTCCACGTAACGGCCCGGTGCGTACTCTCCGGGTTTGTTGACCCTTCCGATCACGTAGATCTTGTTGCCTGCGATTTTCATGACCGCTACCAAAACGACCGGGTCCGACAGGAACTTTTCCAATCGCTGCGTAATTTCCCTTTGCAGTTGGGAAGCTGTTTTGCCTGCAGCGTGGACGTCGCCCGCAAGGGGGAAGCTGATACCGCCATCGGGCCTGACCAAAACCTGCTTTATGAGCCCCTCTTCCTTCCATACCGTAATTTCCAGCACATCTTCCGGGCCGATCAGGTAATCCGGGGTCAGATCACGTAGACCCGCGTCGCCGGCAGCAGCCGAGGAGGGTTTGTCGCCCTGCGCTTGGCCAAGAGCCGGAAACGCAAGACACAACGCGATGCACACTATCCAGTTTCGCATCAAGACCACCTAACCTCGCTCGAGTTAGCTCTGTTTCGCCGGCGCGCTGAATCCCGGTCCAGAAGGCAAGACTGCTAGCGTCAGCAGTCTGGGCGTCAGTCGGCTCCTCCGCTCTTCGTTGATAGTAGACGAGGAAGCAAATATTAGACAAGCAAGGTAACTGCGAGCGCAAGCAGTACACCGTCGCCGCTACTTAACTCGACGTCAGGAGACACGTTGGAATCAGCACCGTGCCACGGAGCGAATATTTGTCCCTGTGTATCCGAACAGGCCTGCGACGCGTTGCGGATTGCGGCCCTAAGGGCGCGCGTTCCGCTTGTTTACTACATGCTCTTGATATACCGAAAGATATAGAAAGCTACATCTTTTGATCCATTTACGCGACGGGTGGTTCCTCTCAACATCACAGCGCATTGCACGTTAACCCAGATCGCACGACAGGTCAGTAAAAAACGTTGGACTTACGGAGATTGGATCATGCGTACGACTACCAGTAGGGCATTAGGTGCTGTTCTCACCGGACTGGCGCTGACCTTCGCCGCGGGAACTGCTTCAGCAGACTCGATAATGTATGACCTTACCACAACGAACAACGCAAACTTGGGACCGGGACCGTATATACAAGTCACGGTGAACGAGACGACTGGCGCTCTTAATACCTCGACTGCTGAGATCACGTTCACATCACTCTTTGACGGGACCTACTTGTACTTGATGGGGGCTACGGCGGCGGCTGACATTAACGTGAGCGGTAGTTTTACTCTCGCATCTTTTACAGGGAGCAATTCTCGAACCGGCTTTGTAGGCGTGCCTGCCGATTTGTCCGATGGCGGTTCAGGCAACGCAGACGGATACGGCAACTTCAATCAAAGGATTACCAACTTTGATGGATGGACTCATGCGTTTAGCACAATTGTTATCGACTTGACCGGCGGGTCGTGGACTTCCGCCGCAACGGTTCTTACAGGTAACAATAACACTCAACTTGCCGCGGCCCATGTGTTTGCGTGTATCGAATCTGGTACTGGATGCGCAGCGAACAGCCCCGGTGCCACGTCCCTAACGGATTTTGCAGGCAACGCAAACGTGGTTCCGATCCCCGCCGCTGCTTGGCTGTTCGGCTCCGGATTGATTGGATTGATCGGGATCGCGCGTCGCAAACTCGCGGCGACTGCGCCCGGCCTGCAGGGGGCAACTGTATAGTTGCTGAATTACCAAAATCAGTAAGTCCAAACCGCGAGGGTGACCATCACCCCCGCGGTTTTTTTTGGTCGTCGCGATTCCTGTAGCGGCTCCGCTCGTCGCGAATAGCCGCACCAAAGCGACCGACGTGGTTATCCGAGCAAGGCGGGACCTCTGAGAACGCACAATCGCCATCCCTCTTGGCACTTGGTCGATGACGGGGAAATCGCCCCACACGTGGTTTCATGAGCGCGTCGGCTTCGTCTAACAACGGCTAAGGGAGTTAGGCGCGGCTCCTTTCCCTCTGGGCGCGGTCATTGTCTACTGCGCTCATGGCAGTTCATCGGGATTACAATCGCTCTCGGGAACTAATGAATTGATCCGGAGCAATAGAGTGAGACCCTACAAGCTAATCGGTATGGCAGCGTTGCTGCTTGCCATATCGGTCGCAATGTTCGGGTGCGGCGGCAAGGAAGAGCGCTTGGCCGCCCACTTGGAAAAGGGCAAGGCTTATTACGAGCAGGCGAATTACGACAAAGCCAGGGTCGAACTCAGAAATGTCCTGCAGATAGAGCCCAAAAGCGCTGATGCCTACTATCTATTGGGCCTTATCGAGGAGCAGCAGCAAAACTGGCAAGCCGCTTTTGCTGACTACTCGAAAGCGGTGGAACTTAACCCCGATCAGATGCAGGCTAAGGCGAAGCTTGGGCGGCTTTATGTATTTTCAGGTGCAGTCGAACAGGCCGACAGCATCGCCAACGAGATCCTCGCCCGGCATCCGGACGACCTGGCGGCGCGTTTCTTGAAGGCCGCAATCATGACGCGCAGGGGGGACTTGAGCAGTGCGACTCATGAGGCCGACCAGATCGTCGCTGCTGACGCCGCCCAGGTCGATGCGGTAAGCCTGCTGGGTGGGCTGTACATCAACCAGGGCGAGGATGCGAAGGCGCAGGTAATCTTGGAGAAAGGGATCAAGGCAAGTCCGAAAAGCATTCCCCTGCGCATGGATCTGGCATCACTCTTGATTAGGCGGAACGAGGTGGATAAGGCAGGGAAAGTGTATGAAGAGGTCGTGGCCATCGATCCAAACAAACCTATATATCGGGCGAACTTGGCGAGCTTTTATACTCGTACCAACCAGCTGGACAAAGCCGAAAAAACGCTGCGGGACGCCATCCAAGCAGACCCCGAGGATCTGCAGCGTCACCTCTTGTTGGTCGAGTTTCTCGCCGCCAAGAAAGGCCCAGACCAGGCCGAGACGGAGTTGCTCTCTGCCATTCAGGCACAGCCCAAGGCTTATCCATTGCGGTTCAGCCTTGCCAAGCTGTACGAACTGACCGGCAAGCCGAGGCAAGCAGAGCAGACCTATCGGGACATCATCGGCATCGCAAAGACCCGTCCGGAAGGCCTTAAGGCGAGGACGCTTCTAGCCCGAGCCAAGCTGGCGACCGGCGATGCCGCTGAGGCGCAGAATTTGGTGGCAGAGGTTCTTACCGAAAACCCAAGTGATAGCGACGCCCTGCGCCTTCGAGCGCAGATGTCCTTGGCCAAGGGTGACGCCACGAAGAGCATTGCTGATCTGCGCGTAGTCCTCAAGGACCATCCGGATTCAATCGAAGTCATCACCTTGCTGGCATCGGCGCACTTGGCGAACAATGAACCGCAACTTGCCAGGGACGTCTTCTACAATGCGATCGTAAGGTATCCCAATCAGGCAGACTTGCGCGTTGCCCTCGCTGATTTTCTCGCGGCGCGTAAGGACTATGACGGCGCCCTGAAGGAACTCGATACCGCACTGAATGCCGACCCGCAGAACGCACGCGCGTACCAGGTGAAGGCCAGTGTCCAGGCTGCAAGAAACGATTGGCGGGGTGCGGAAGCAACGTTGGGCAAACTCAAGGCCGCGTTACCGTCGCAGCCTGTGGGCTATTACCGCCTCGGATGGTTGTACCTGAACCGGCAGAAGTATGACCAAGCCATTGCTGAATTCGAAGTGGCGTTGAAGAAAGCGCCCGACGCGCTGGATCCGCTTACCGCGATTGTCACCGCGCTCCTGGAGCAGGGTAAGCCGGATAGGGCGGTTGGCCGCATCAACGACGCCATAGAGGCGGCGCCTGGCAATCCGACGGCGTATTACTCCTTGCTCGCCAACGTCTATGCGAGGCAGAAGAAATACACCGAAGCCGAGACTGCGCTGCGACAGGCGACTCAGAGCAATCAAAAAGCACCAGGGCCTTACGTGGGCCTGGCCAATTTGTACACGTTGCGCGGCGACACGAAGGATGCGGTTGGAGTGCTACAGCAAGGGCTCGGCGCGAGCCCGGGCGACCCGTTGCCGCTGTCCTTTGCATTGGCGATTACCTATGAAAGGGCGGGCGAGAAGGACAAGGCCATTGCAGAATACGAAAAGATCCTGCAAAAGAATCCGGGCGCCGATGCCGCCGCAAACAATCTGGCCGTGCTCCTGAGCGAGGAAAAGGGCAACAAAGCGAACCTGGACCGAGCCTTGGCATTGGCAAAGCGGTTTGAGAATTCCTCCAACCCGTCATTTTTGGATACGCTGGGATGGGTCTATTTCCAGCTGGGTGAGAATGAGCGTGCGCTTCCTCTGCTGCAAAAGGCGGTAACCATGGCTCCCAAGGCGCCAGCCCGTCAATACCACCTCGGGATGGTTCTTTACAAGCAGGGCGACGTCAAATCAGCCAAGACGCACCTGCAACTTGCGGTCGACTCTAAGGTGGATTTTCGTGGCGTCGAGGAGGCGACCGGCGCACTGGCCAAAATGTGAATTAATTCGCCAAAGGTTGTGCTAGGTCAACATCTATTATTCCTCGTATTGACCGTTACGACCTCATGGAGTACAACGTGCAAGGCTTGGGATTGGTTCGGGATGGGCATCTGGAGGCACCCCCGTCCCGGTGAGGCTATTAGAGAGAGGCGGGCGGGTCACTGCACCGCCTCCAATGCAACCGCGCATCGCGGGGAGTGGAATCGCGCAGCGTTCGTACGCTTGCCGCGCGGGGCCGTAGTGGGGGCACGTTGTTGACCACGCCAAAACCGATGTCGCCGTTCCAGGAGGAGCGCCTCCTGGAAGGCGTTGCACGCGAGGTCATCGCCGACATCGGCCGTTTTTTCTCGAAGGATCGGGTCCAGCGCGCTGCGATGCAGGACGAGCGCATGCGCCTCGCGCGCGAGCTCCACGACGGCGTGCTGCAATCGTTGACCGGCGCCGCCTTGCAACTGGAAGCCTTGTCGCGCCTTGTGGAGGTGGACCCTCAGCTGGCCCGCCAGCGCCTGCGCAACATCGAGGACCTGATCACTGAAGAGCAACGCGAGCTGCGCTCCTGGATCGAGAAGCTCAGGCCCGCAGCTGCGACCGCCATGGCGTCGGACGTCGATCTCTCGGCTGCTCTGGAAAAACTCTGCAACCGCGTCCAGCGAGACTGGGGCCTGGAGGTTGTGCTGACTGCGGAGGGCCATGGGGCGATTCCCAGAACGCTGGGGGATGAGATCTATCGCCTCGTCCAGGAAGCCCTCAACAATGTAGCGCGGCATGCGCTGGCTGCGATCGCCCGCGTAACCTTCAGGATGACGAGCGATCGCATTTACATCACGGTGGCGGATGACGGTCGCGGATTTCCATTCCGCGGACGCTACGAACTCGCCACTCTGATGGATGCACAGATGGGACCCGTATCGCTGAAAGAAAGGATTGCGTCGCTGCGTGGGCATCTCGTACTGACGTCGACCAATACTGGTTCGCGCCTCGAGATCACTTTGCCGGTAAATCAGCGTCGAACGCTGGGTGGGGTATCGTCGGACCGCCGCGTCGGGCGTTCCTGATCGACGCATTTCACGCGACCATGATCCGTCTCGTTCTTGCCGACGACCATCCCGTACTTCTCCTCGGGTTGCGGTTGCTGTTTGAGCCCGAGCGGGACCTCGAGGTTGTGGCCACTGCCACCAATGGCGACAAAACCCTGGAATTGGTCCGTCGGCTCAAACCGGACATCCTGGTGCTCGACCTGCGCATGCCGGGGAAAGGCGGGTTAGAGGTACTGCGTGAAATGCGACTCGAGGCGACAACGACAAGGACAGTCATCCTGACAGCGCTCGAAAGCGACGACGTGCTTGATGCGATCTCCCTTGGCGCAGCGGGCGTCGTGCTTAAGGATATGGCCGCGGAACTCCTCGTGCAGTGTGTCCGCGAGGTACACGCCGGCGGAAAGTGGCTGGAGAGAAGCGTTGCCGGGCGCGCAGTCGGACGGTTCGTCAGCCGCGAGGCGCGGACGCACAGGATGGCCGACATACTGACGCCACGCGAGGTCCAAGTCGCGCGCATGGTTGCCGAGGGGCTGCCGACCAAGGCCGTTGCGAGCCGACTCGCGATCAACGAGGGCACAGCCAAGCTGCATTTGCACCACGTCTACGAGAAGCTCAAGCTTGATGGCCGCATGGCGTTGGCGCAATACATGCGTAGTGAAGGGTTGGACGGCGCCGACTGAGACCGTTGCGTGCGGTTCATCGTGCGTCGGATTTGTCCTCCCGACGCCACGCACTCAGTAGCACCGGCAGTTCCCTCATGTCGTCGAGAAATGCAACGCACTGCAAGTCTGCGACAGAGTTTCCTCGTTGTATCCGTAGGTCATACTCACCATAGGTCTCCTAGCCGAGACTCGATCGCACGGACACGCCGACTACGCTGCTGCTAGATGTTCTCCAAGTCGAGATACAACGCGTAATCGTGCGATTCCCGGTTACCGCAATACTCGCTACCGCGATCGGTCAGAATCCGTAGCATGGGCACCCCGTTCTCTTCAAAGAGGTAGATTCGCCCGACGCCCTTGAGATTGCCGACGTAATACGTATCCTGCGAACCCAGATAGCCTGGGTGTTCCGTCTCGATCTCGCCGTGCGCTTCTTTCTCCTGCGTGGCGTTCTCCAGCGCACGCACCTGATCCTCGGTCAGAATGATGCCCTCCTGCGCCACCTTCGCCGACAGTGCTTGCAAGCGTTGCTGGAAGGTCTGCAAATTCATGCCGCAGCCAGATCGTGCGCACGCCCGCTGGCGAGACCGCCGAAGCGCGTCTCCACCGCCTCAACCATCAAGTCGCGCACCATGTCGCCGGTGATTCCCCCGGTGGTGGCTACCCAACTCATCGCTTCTCGGTCGCAGCAGTCCAGGGCAAAGGCAATCCGCACTCGCTCCCGATGGCGCAGCCGATCTCGAAGCCATCCGAACACCAGCGCCGGTCACTCGCATCGACCGCGATCCGACCCTCGTGACTGCGCGTATCGATGGGCCGGCCCGTGTGCCGGCGCAGCAGCAACCGGTAGTCGCGCATGACGCGGTAGACACGCTTGTGATTGACCCGTCCTCGCCCTTCATGGTCACGGCGGCGATTGACCATGGTCCACGCCTGTCGATAACCGTAAGACGAGCTACCAACGACCCCGTCATGCCCGGTTCGCACGTCTCGCGAACCATCGCCAGCTTCTCGCTCGCCGACCAGCGCCGTCGACGTTCACTGCCAAGTACCTCGGGTTCACTACTGTTACGACTAGTCATAGACACCACTCCTTGCCTATCCCTCAGGATAAGTGAGAAATCGTGTCCGGAGAATCAGGGGCCATTTCAAAACGCCACTACCGCCTGCTCAATACGTGGGTCGGCCCGATTCTTCAGATTCGGCTTCTTGCGCGAAATCTCCGCCAGCGCCGTTTCCGCGCCGTCTCGTAAAGCTCCTTGAATCGGTAGAAGCTGTCTCCACTGAACCCGAGCACTCTTTCCGTGAGAATACCGTACGGCTCAAAAACACAAAATTCCTTACACCTCATTCCTGCGACAACGCACTCGCCGAAACTGTCATCGGTCTGCGACCATCAGCGACTTGACCGTGAAGGCGCGCGTTGCCGCCGCGGCAGCTTCGATGCTGATCGCGGGAGTCGGTTATGCAGATCCGTTCTTCCTCAGCACCGGAAATCCTGATGGCATCATTGCGACTGCAACACGCCCCGAGACCGCGGGCAAATTCGAGATCGAATCCGCCGACGGTTTCCTCCTGACTAGCCACACGAAGCTTACGCAAGCGACATTTGTCGGGCTGCTTACATCCACCGGTGTGGGGTGCCGAGGATTGCGCAGCTCCGTCGTCGAAATCTACCGGGTCTTTCCCGCCGATTCGGACGTCAGGCGGACCTCTGGTTCACCTCTGTTCTCCACGCCGAATGTCCCGACGCGCGTGAATTCGCCGTCGGACGTCGCCTTCGATAGCCGGGACTCGAGCACGTCCCGAGACCTCACCTTCGCAATGGCGAGGCTGGGCACGTTCACGGCGTTGAATTCGGTGCTGCCCGGCGGAATCCACCCTCAGCCCAACATATTTACCGGGGGTAATGGGCCGGTCACGGGGACCGAGGTGCAGTTTATCGTCACCTTCACGACCCGTTCGATCTGCCGGCGATCATTACTTCTTCGTGCCCGCAAGTCGCCGTCGATGGCGACGAGTTCCTGTGGCTGTCGGCGCCCCGGCCCATTGTGCCGCCCGGGACTCCCTTCCCTACTGGCACCACGGACCTGCAGAGTTGAACGCGCCATGGGTCCATGGCCCCTGGTTGGCTGCGCATAGGTACCAAACATCGCCCACCAAGGCCAACGCCACGCGCGCCGTCATCCCTCAACCTGGAACGGCGTTGCTGGTGGCCACCGGCTTCGTCGCGGGGGGCACGTAGCCAATAGACGGTGATGGCCACGACGAGGTGCGAGGTGGGCATCAGGCGCCGCCTACAGGAGGGGGCTTTGTTATGTACAGCGGCGATGATGATATGTCGAAATTATTTACACCACTGGGAAAAGCGCACATCCTCCGAAGATAATATAGATATACATCAAATAGTTGCGATAGAAGGCCCAAGTCTTGCTTTATAGATGACATCAGCATGGGCTGTTCCATCTGTACCATAAAGGAAACGTAAAAGTGAAACGTCTAAGCACTAAACTAGTTATCGGATCGTTCGGGGCGCTGGCCTTCACCGTTGCATTGCAGGCAAATGCAAACGTGTTCACCTTCGTTACTCCCGCCGGGTCAATGGTTCCGGTAGATGGAGCGGTCAATGCGAGCGCGACCGTCACTACGGGCGCAGGCACCGTTACGATCTCCCTGACCGACCTGTTAGCAAATCCAACGTCCGTCGGGCAACTCATCAGCGATTTCGATTTTGTCCTGAGTGGTGGTCAGACTACCGGCACTTTGGCCTCTAGTTCCGGCCAACAGATCACCGTTGCTGGAAATGGAACTACGACGCTTGGATCGACTGGAAGTACGGGATGGGGCCTGAACAATAACGTGGCGGGTGGCCTGCAACTGGACGCTTTGGGGTTCGTCGGTCCTGCGGGTCTCATTCTTGGGCCGCCGGGCGCTGGCGGTGTCTATACGGCCGCGAATAACTCCATCGCCGGTAACGGCCCCCATAATCCGTTCCTGAACCAAACCGCAACGTTCACCGTGAACGTCGCCAACGTGACCGCTGCCACTAACATCACGAGCGCCACCTTCTCCTTCGGCACAACGGCGGGGGTAAATGTCCCTGGCATCCCACAGCTTCCGGGCGGAAAGATTCCCGAGCCCGCGTCGATAGCACTGTTGGGCATCGGTCTCCTGGCGTTCGGCGCGAGCCGCCGCAATCGCAAGGCATAAATCGAGGGGCGTTGCCCCCAGCAGCAAATAGGGCGGCCTCGGTCGCCCTGTTTTTTTTATGTGTGGCCGCGTTCGCTTGAGCGGACGGACCGCGCTATCGACTAGGTCGGTACCCACGCCTTAGCGCTGCTCCACGCAGGGCGATGGCGACTCTATCTCCATTGCCCTGCCCAACATTGACTATCGAACGATCGTTCGATAGAGTAGGCATTCCTGTCTGACCGGAACCATCGGGCGCACGCCCGGTGGCGCCGGTGAGCCGGCTTTTCAGGCTTATCCCCCGGCGCCCCTCCATGAACACCGCCCTCGCCGAATTGCTGCACAACCCCATGCTTTGGCGTGGCGACGATCTGGCGCAGGCGACCGGCACGCTTTCCACGGGCTTTGCAGAACTCGATCGCGAGTTGCCCGGTGCCGGCTGGCCTCGAGGTGCGCTCACCGAATTGCTGTCCGATCAGAAAGGCATCGGCGAATTGCGGCTGCTGGTGCCCGCACTGCGTCGCGTGGTCGGGGAAGGGGGGTGCATAGCCCTAGTGGCGCCTCCGCAGATTCCCTATGCCCCCGCATTCGCGGGTGCCGGCATCGATCCTCGTCGCGTCGTGGTCATCGACGCGGCCGAGGAAAAGAAGCGCTGGTGGGCCGCCGAGCAGGTGTTGCGTGCGGGGTGCGTCGGGGCGCTTCTGTTCTGGCCAAAAAGCGTCCCCGATCAGCGCCTGCGCCGCTTGCAGCTGGCGGCGCAGGACAGCGAATCCGCGGTTTTCGTGCTGACGGGCGAGGCGAGGGCAGCGCAGGCGTCTCCGGCGCCACTGCGCCTGCGGCTTTCGGCCGAGGTCACTTCCACGCGGGCCTGGCTGCAAGTCGACGTGCTCAAGCGCCGCGGCGGCGTGCTGTCACGGCCTGTGCGCCTCGATGTCACCACCGCCACCGCGCCGATTGCGCTGCTGCCGTCGATGCCATTGTCCGAGGTCGTGCCTGTGCCTCGCCGGATCGAGCGCGTGTCGCTGACGCGGGCTCCAGCATGGCATCGCCGCCACGCTGTCGAGGCGCCGCAGGCGCGCATCTGGAATCATGCGCTGGCGCGTGCCGACGAAGTCCGGCGCGTCCCACCGCCGGACCCGCGCGGCCTACAGGCTTCGCGCATCGATCGGCCGACTGCGATTCCCGCAAGCCCTGCGGTGATCCTGCGATGACTTTCCATGCTCTGGGCGTGCCTGCATTTTCCCGATCTTCCGCTATCCGTCTTCGCGCGCGGCGATGCACGCACGCGACCCACGGTAGTCAGCAGCGTAAGCCATCGTCCCGATGTGATCGCCGCCAACCGCGCCGCGCAGCGCCGCGGCATCGCGCCAGGCATGTCGATCGCCGCGGCGCTCGCGCTCGACAGCGAGCTGTTGATCCACCTGCGCGACGAGCGCGCTGAAGGTATCGCGCTCAGGAACGTCGCGCTGTGGGCAGGGCAATGGACGCCGACGATTGCCCTCGAGACGCCGGCGAGCGTGCTCATGGAAATTTACGGATGCCTGCATTATTTCGGCGGGCTCGAGCCCATGCTGCAAAGGATCGAGGATGGACTGGACGCGCTCGGTTTTTCGGCGAGCCTCGCCGTGGCGCCCACGCCGCTGGCAGCAACCCTGCTCGCGCGCGCCGCCCGATGTGCGGCGATCACCGAAAGCGATGATCTAGTCCGTGCGCTCGATGATCTTCCGGTCGCGCTGCTGGCCGATCGCGGACTCGCGCCCGAAGTCATCGAAACGCTCGCGGGTTTGGGTGCGCGCACGTTGGGCGAGGTGCGCGCGCTGCCGCGCGATGGTATCGCCCGTCGTTTCGGCCAATGGCTGCTCGACGAGATCGATCGTGCGCACGGCAGGTTGCTGGATGCACGTGCTCCCTTCATCGCGCCCGAGCGCTACGAAGGCCATATCGAATTGCCATCACCGGTGGAGGAAACGGAGTCGCTGCTGTTCGCCACCAAGCGCTTGGTGAACGAGCTTGCCGGATTCCTGCAGGGGCGGGGCGCGGGCGTCACGCGCCTGCGCTGCGATCTGGTGCACGAGGATGGCGCGCCGACGTCGATCGTGCAGGGCTTGAGCGCTACGCGCCGCGTCGAGCACGTCATGAACGTGCTGCGCGAGCGGCTCGCGCGCGAGACGCTGCCGGCGCGTGTCGAAGCCATTCGCCTGATCGGCGAGGAAATGGCGCCGCTGGCCGCGCAGGAAGGCGATTTTTTCTCGGCCGCGGGCAAGCAGGGCGAGGCTGCTGCGCAACTCGTCGAGCGGTTGCGCGCAAGACTGGGTGAAGACGCAGTGCGATCGCTCGCGCTGCACGCCGATCATCGTCCAGAGCGCGCGCAGGCGTGGGGCCCCGCATCGCTGGAAGTGGAGGCCTCAGGCAAGCCCACGCCCGATGCGCCCTCGCTGACAGCGCGCCCGTTATGGCTGCTTGCCCATCCTCGCCATCTCGACGCCGATCCGGCCGCGGCGCAATTGCGGCTGTTGAGCGGTCCCGAGCGCATCGAAAGCGGATGGTGGGACGGTGGCGAGGTTGGTCGCGATTATTTCGTCGGTCGCGATGCGCAGGGCGAGACGCTGTGGCTGTATCGCGATCGCGGCGGCCGCTGGTTCGTGCACGGGATCTTTGCGTGAAATGTCATTCCGAACAAAGTGAGGAATCCGCTGTTCTCCCCGTGAAGCAGATGTCCATGCGCTACGCCGAGCTGCACTGCATTTCCAACTTCACCTTCCTGCGCGGTGCGTCGCATCCGGAAGAACTGGTCGCACGCGCGCACGAGTTGGGTTATGCCGCGCTCGCCATTACCGACGAATGCTCGCTCGCCGGCGTGGTGCGCGCGCACATCGAAGCCAAGCGATGCGCATTGCCGCTGATCATCGGCAGCGAGTTCCGGCTCGACGACGGTTTGCGCCTGGTCCTGCTCGCCACCGATCGCGCCGGTTATGGACGCCTCGCCGCGCTCATCACCACCGGTCGGCGCAACGCGGTGAAGGGCAGCTATCGGCTCACACGCGCCGATCTCGCCGACGGCGTTATGGGATGTCTGGCGCTCTGGCTGCCCGGGCGCGTGCCCGCGATCGACGAGGCGCGCTGGTTCGCGACGCGCTTTCCCGATGCCTTGTGGATCGCCGGTGAGCGCTTTCTCGACGCCGACGATGCGGCGCGCTGCAAGTCGCTCATCGCCATCGCCGATGCGCTCGCGGTGCCGATCGTCGCTGCGGGCGACGTGCACATGCACGTGCGCGAGCGCCGCGCGCTGCAGGACACGCTGACCGCGATCCGGCTCAAGACCTCGGTGGCGCAGGCCGGGCATGCCCTGCATCCCAATGGCGAGCGTCATCTTCGGCCGCTGTCGACGCTCGAGCGCCTCTATCCTCCGCAGTGGCTGGAAGAGACGCGGGTCATCGCTGGGCGCTGCCCTTTTTCGCTCGATGAGTTGCGCTATGAATATCCTGAAGAAATCGTGCCGGCGGGGGAGACGCCGGCCAGCTATCTGCGCCGGCTCGCTGAGCAGGGCTTCGCGGAGCGCGTTTCTCCGGAGCGAGCGTCCGAAGCGCAGCGAACTAAGGTGCGCAAGCTCATCGAGCACGAGCTCGCGCTGATTGCCGAGCGCCGCTACGAGCCGTTTTTCCTGACAGTGTACGACGTAGTGAACTTTGCCCGCGAGCAGGGGATTCTTTGCCAGGGCCGTGGCTCGGCCGCCAATTCGGCGGTGTGCTATTGCCTCGGCATCACCGCGGTCGATCCCTCGTGCATGGAGGTGCTGTTCGAGCGCTTCATTTCGCGCGAGCGCAATGAGCCACCTGACATCGACGTCGACTTCGAGCACCAACGGCGCGAGGAAGTCATCCAGTACATCTACAAAAAATACGGCCGTGAGCGCGCCGCGCTGACCGCGACGGTGATCTGCTACCGGCCGCGCTCGGCATTGCGCGACGTCGGCAAGGCGCTGGGGCTCGACCTCAATCAAGTCGATCGGCTGGCCAAGTCGATGGCGTGGTGGGACAACCGCAACGAGTTGGCGGGGCGGCTGGTCGAAGCCGGATTCGATCCGCACAGCCCGGTGATCGGACATCTTTTTTCGCTGGTGACGGCACTGCTGGGTTTCCCGCGGCATCTGTCGCAGCACACCGGCGGCTTCGTCATCTCGCGCGGTCCGTTGTCGGAGCTGGTTCCGGTGGAGAATGCCTCGATGCCGGAGCGCACGGTCATCCAGTGGGACAAGGATGATCTCGACGCGCTGGGGCTGCTCAAGGTCGACGTGCTGGCGCTGGGCATGCTCTCGGCGATCCGCCGTGCGCTCGATCTTTTGTCGGTACGTTATGGCCGGCGCTTCGCGATCACCGATGTGCCACAGGAGGATGACAGCGTCTACGCGATGATGAGTCGGGGCGACACCGTCGGCGTGTTCCAGATCGAATCGCGCGCCCAGATGGCGATGCTGCCGAGATTGCAGCCGAAGACGTACTACGACCTGGTGATCGAAGTCGCGATCGTGCGCCCCGGACCGATCCAGGGTGGGATGGTGCACCCCTACCTGCGCCGGCGGCAGGGACTGGAGCCTGTGATCTATCCCAAGGATGACCTCCGCCCGGTGCTCGAGCGCACGATGGGCGTGCCGATTTTCCAGGAGCAGGTCATGCAGCTCGCGGTCGTCGCCGCGGGATTCACGCCGGGCGAATCGGACCAGCTGCGCCGCTCGATGGCGGCGTGGAAGCGCAAGGGCGGCCTGGAACCATTCGAGCAGCGCCTGCGCGAAGGCATGCGCGAAAAAGGCTACGACGGCGAGTTCGCGCAGCAGATCTACAAGCAGATCCTGGGCTTCGGCGAGTACGGATTTCCCGAATCGCATTCGGCGAGCTTCGCGCTGCTGGTCTACATCTCTGCATGGATCAAACACTACGAGCCAGCCGCGTTCACCTGCGCGCTGCTCAATTCGCAGCCGATGGGTTTCTATTCACCTTCGCAGCTCACGCAGGATGCGCGCGTGCACGGCGTGGTGATCCTGCCTGCCGACGTGCTGCTCAGCGAAGTCGAATGCACGCTCGAAGGCGACATCGCCTGCGCCGTCCCCGCGATGCATGCGACACCGAACGATCAGCCTGCGCTGCGTCTGGGACTGGGCATGGTCAAGGGACTGGCGCAGGCCGCGTGCGAGCGCCTGGTTGCCGCGCGCGCGCAACGCCGCTTCATCGACGTCGAGGATCTCGCGCGTCGCGCCAGCCTCAACGCGCACGACATGCGCGCGCTCGCCGCAGCCGGCGCACTGGCCGGGTTGTCCGGACATCGTCGCCACGCGCTGTGGGATGTGAGCGGCATCGAGCGGCCGCGCGAGCTGCTGGCGCAATCCTCTTTCGTCGAAACGCAGCCGTGCCTGGCCGCGCCCAGCGAAGGCGAAGACCTGGTCGCCGATTATTCGAGCCTGGGGCTGACGCTGGGACGACATCCGCTGGCGCTGCTGCGCGAGCGCCTGCAGCGCCAGCGCATGGTCACCGCCGCCGAGCTCAAAAAGCTGCCGCACGGGCGCCTCACCCGGATCACGGGTCTGGTGACCGGGCGCCAGCGGCCCGGTACGGCCAGCGGCGTGATCTTCGTCACCCTCGAGGACGAAACGGGCATGGTCAACGTCATTGTCTGGCGCGATCTCGCCGAGCGGCAACGCAAGGCTCTGCTGCGCTCGAGCCTGATGAGTGTCTACGGCACGCTCGAGCGCGAGGGCGCGGTCGTGCACATCATCGCCGGTCGCCTGCAGGACCAGACGCCCATGCTCGGCAACCTGGTGGCACGCTCGCGCGATTTTCACTGAAAGCCTGGCGCGAGTTTCGCCGATACCCTTCAGAATCCTTTACAAGTGCTAGCCAAGTGCGCGCCGCTTGGCTAGCATGTTCGATGCTCATGAGTGTCATGAATCGGCACACCCTTGCTGTTGCGACGCTGATCCTGCTCGCGTCGCTTTGCGGGTGCGGAAAGTCGGCCGAACAGCGCGAGCAGGAGCGTCTCGCCCGCGAGGCCGCCGTGCAAAAAGCCATCGCCGATTCGCAGGCCGAGGAGCGGGCCAAGGACCAGCGCATGCTCGCGGCCGCGAAGACGGAAGCCGACGAGCGCATCGCACGCGAAAATGCGCAGCGCGACGCGGAGCTGGTCAAGGCGTCCGCGAGCGATGCCGCGGCGGCGCGCGCACAGGCTGCGATCGATCAGGCACGAGCGCAGGAAGAAGCCGCGATGCGCGTCTACGTCGATCGACTGCGCTATTCGCGGGGCGACCCCGAGCTCGTCGAGATCCGCAATGCGTCGCTGAGCCCGAAGCGCAACGGCTTGTGCGCAGATTTCGCGGTCAAGGACAAGAACGGGCGCTACACCAGCGGTTTCAAGCGCGTGGTGGTCACCGACTCGCGCGTCGCTCCCGAGGAGCCGCCGGTGCGCGACACGCTGACCCTGTATCTCGTGTTCCAGATCGCGGCGCGCGACACCGGGTGCTTCCCCGACGTGCAGCAGACCCGCATCGCGCAGTAGATCTGCTCCGACCAGAGCGGGTCGCGCCGGTCGAGGAGCGAGCGGTATAATTCGAATTCACCCCATGTCCTTGCCCGCGCTTCCCGATTCGGTCGATGCCGTGCTTGCGCTGCTCGCGAAGCACGACTACTTCAGCGATCGTCGCCTCGCCACCAGTGTCTTCCTCGCGCTGAAACTGCGTCGTCCACTGTTTCTCGAAGGCGAGGCGGGCGTCGGCAAGACCGAGATCGCCAAGGTCCTCGCCACCGCACTCGGGCGCTCGCTGGTGCGCCTGCAGTGCTACGAAGGCCTGGACACCGCGTCAGCGGTCTACGAGTGGAACTATCCGCGGCAGATGATCGAGATCCGGCTCGCCGAAGCGCAGGGCAGCGTCGATCGCGAAAGTCTCGCACACGATATTTTTGCCGAGCGCTTCCTGATTCGTCGTCCGCTCCTGCAGGCGCTCAAGCCCGCCGACGGCATCGCGCCGGTGCTGCTCATCGACGAGCTTGATCGAACCGACGAGCCCTTCGAAGCGTACCTGCTCGAGGTACTCGCGGAGTACCAGGTGACCATTCCCGAGCTCGGTCCGGTGAAAAGCGCCGATCCGCCGATCGTGATCATCACATCCAATCGCACGCGCGAGATCCACGACGCGATCAAGCGGCGCTGCCTCTATCACTGGGTCGACTATCCGGATGCGCAGCGCGAGCTTTCAATCGTGCTGCGCAAGGTGCCGGGTGCCGATGCCAGGTTGTCGAGGGAAGTCGTCGCGTTCACTCAGCGCTTGCGCGCGATGGACCTGTTCAAATCGCCGGGCATCGCCGAGACGCTGGACTGGGCCGAGGCGCTGGTCGCGCTCGATCGCATGTCGCTCGACCCTGACACCGTCGCCAACACGCTGGGCGCGCTGCTCAAGTATCAGGACGACATCGGTGCCATCACGCCCGAGGTAGCGATGCGCCTGGTGCACGAAGCGCAGCAGGACGCCGTGGCCCTGCACGCATGACGCTGCCGCTGCCTTCGTCGCGGGTCGGCCGCGAACGTCTCGCGGAGAACATCATGCACTTCGCGCGCGTGCTGCGCGCGGCCGGCCTGCCGGTGGGGCCCGCCAAAGTGATCGCCGCGCTCGACGCGGTGCAGGCGGTTGGCATCGAGCAGCGCGAGGATTTTCGCGTGGCGCTGCAGTCGGTGTTCATCGAGCGCCACGAGCAGCAGCCGCTGTTCGAGCAGGCCTTCGAGCTGTTCTGGCGCAATCCGCGCCTGCTCGAACGCATGCTGCAGCTGCTGCTTCCGCGCGTGTATGGACGCGTCGTGCCGGAAGGCGCGCAGGCTCCGCTTCCTGCGCGACTCGTCGAGGCACTGGCGCCGCCGAAGAGTCCGCACGAAGCAGCGCGCACGGAGCAGGAAATCGACCTCGATGCGGCGCTGACGTTTTCGCCGCGCGAGGTGCTGCAGGGCAAGGATTTCGAGTCAATGAGCGTCGACGAGCTGGCGCAGGTCAAAGCGATGATCGCGCGACTCGACCTGCCTCTGCCCGAGCTGCCCATGCGACGCACCGTCGCCGCCGCGCGCGGATCGGCGGTCGACCTGCGCGCCACGCTGCGCGCGATGGCGTCGGCGCGCGGGGCCGCGATGCCGCTCGCGTGGCGCAAGCGCCGCCGGCGACGTCCGCCGCTGGTCGTGCTGTGCGACATCTCCGGATCGATGGATCGCTATTCGCGCATGCTGCTTTTTTTCCTGCATGCGATCACCAACGATCGCGATCGCGTGCACGTGCTGCTGTTCGGCACGCGGCTCACCAACATCACGCGCCACTTGCGCAATCACGATGTCGATGTCGCTATCGCGCGCGTAAGCGCGGCGGTGTCGGACTGGGCGGGAGGCACGCGCATCGGCGCGTGCCTGGCCGAATTCAACCGCCGCTGGTCGCGCCGCCTGCTCGCGCAGGGCGCGATCGTCATGCTGATCAGCGATGGGCTGGACAGCGACACTGGCGATGGCCTGTCGCTGGAAATGGACCGGCTGCATCGGTCGTGCCGCCGATTGATCTGGCTCAATCCGCTGCTGCGCTACGAAGGTTTCGAGCCGCGCCCAGCGGGGATTCGTGCCATGCTGCCGTATGTCGACGAATTCCTGCCGGTGCACAATCTCGAAAGTCTGAAGCAGCTGGCTGGCGCCCTGGCGCGGCGCTCGGCCGCCGCGCCGCCGGCCGCCGCGTGGCGCAAGGCCGCCTGAGGCATCGCGGAGCGTTTCATGGAAATGAAAGGCAGCCGCCTCGTTCCCGCCAGCGTCGAGCAGACGTGGGCGGCGCTCAACGATCCCGAGGTTCTCAGGTCGTGCATTCCAGGTTGCGAGTCGATTGAGCGCGCGGGCGAGGACGCCTATCAGGTCGCCATGACCGCGCGCGTCGGTCCGGTGTCGGCAAAGTTCACTGGGCGCATCGCGCTCGCCGACATCGTGGCACCATCGTCATACACGATCCGCTTCGAAGGGCAGGGCGGCGCGGCGGGATTCGCCAACGGCGAGGCTAAGGTTGCGTTGGTCGCCGAGAACACCGGCACGAGCATCGCCTATAGCGCCAAGGCGCAGGTTGGCGGCAAGCTCGCGCAGATCGGGTCGCGCCTGGTCGACGGCGCAGCGACGAAGATCGCCGACGATTTTTTCAACTGCTTGGCGTCGCGGCTTGGTGCAGCGGCACCGGCGATGCCCGTGCCTGAGGCGCGCGCAACGGCGACGCGCGCGTTGAAGGTGCGGCTGGCGCTGGCGGTTGTCATCCTGGTCGTGATGGCCATCTACTGGATGACCAGATCCTAAGACGGAGCGCGAGCACCATGGACAGTGTCGATCTCGAAGTCCTGCGCAAGAGCGCGCAATGGCTCGCCGAAGGGCGGCGTGTCCTTCTGGTGACCGTGGTACGCACGTGGGGATCGTCGCCGCGTCCGCCGGGCGCAATGCTGGCGGTGCGCGACGACGGGCAGGTCGTGGGATCGGTCTCCGGCGGCTGCATCGAGGACGACATCGTCGAGCGCTCGCGTCGCGAAGGCGCCTACGTCGAGCGTCCGCAGGCGGCGACCTACGGTGTGTCGGCGGAGGACGCGCGGCGCTTCGGACTGCCTTGCGGCGGCACCATCCAGCTCGTCCTCGAGCCGGCAGGGCCGCAAAGTCGCATCGCCGAGCTGCTGACGCACGTCGAGCAGGGAAAGCTGGTGTCGCGAACGCTCGACCTCGAAACTGCCAGTGTGGAACTGGGTGCCGCGCGCGCGGCGGATGGACTGCAGTTCGACGGCGAGAAGCTCACCACGATCCACGGCCCGCGCTACCGCATGCTGGTGATCGGCGCCGGTCAGCTCTCCAAGTACCTCGCCCAGATCGCGGTGGGACTGGACTATCAGGTCACCGTGTGCGATCCGCGCGAGGAGTACAGCGAGACCTGGGACGTTGCGGGCGTGTCGCTGGTGCGCACCATGCCGGACGACACCGTGGTGGCGATGCATCTCGACGAGCGCTGCGCGGTCGTCGCGCTCACGCACGATCCGAAGCTCGACGACCTCGCGCTGATGGAGGCGCTCAGATCGCCCGCGTTCTACGTCGGCGCGCTGGGGTCTCGGGCGAACAACGACAAGCGTCGCAAGCGACTCGAGGAATTCGACCTGACGCCGACGCAGATCGAGCGCCTGCGCGGCCCCGTCGGTCTGTACATCGGCAGCCGCACGCCGCCCGAGATCGCGATCTCGATTCTTGCCGAGATCACCGCCATCAAGAACGGCGTCGCGCTCACCGAAGTTGCGTCCGTCGCGCAGGCCAAGGAAAAGCTCGGGCCGTCGGTCGCATGCGCGACCGGGGACACCTGATACGACGCTAAGGCACGCGGCCTGCGTGCGAATCAGCGCTGGTCGATCTTCGGATCCAGCGCGTCGCGCAAACCGTCTCCCAGCAGGTTGAATGCGAGCACGGTCAAAAAGATCGCAATGCTCGGGAACAGCGCCACGTGCGGAGCGTTCATCATGTCGGCGCGCGCCTCGTTGAGCATCGCGCCCCACTCCGGCGTCGGCGGCTGCGCGCCCATGCCGATGAACGACAGGCTCGCCGCGGTGATGATCGAGGTGCCGATGCGCAGCGAAAAGTACACCACGACCGCAGCGATCGTCCCCGGAAAGATATGCCGCAGCACGATCGTCCAGTCGTCGGCGCCGACGCTTCTTGCGGATTCGACGAAGGTGAGATGCTTGAGCGAGAGCGTGTTGCCGCGGACCAGGCGAGCGAAGGTTGGTATGCTGAAAATCGACACCGCGATGATCACGTTGAACATGCCGCCGCCCAGGATGGCGACGATGCCGATCGCGAGCAGGATTCCCGGGAATGCAAACAGCACGTCGCACAGGCGCATGATCGCGCGGTCCCACCAACCCTCCTTGTAGCCGGCGAGCAGGCCCAGCGCAGTGCCGAAGAGTGCGCCGATCGCCACCGACACGAAGCCCGCGGTCAGCGAAATGCGCGCGCCCATCAACACCCGACTGAAAATGTCCCGTCCCAGCGGATCGACGCCGAACCAGTGCGCCGCCGACGGCCGGGCGTTGATCGCGTCGTAGTCGAAGTAGTTCTCCGCATCGTAGGGAACGATCCACGGCGCGAGAACGGCCACTGCTACCAGCAGGAGCACGAAGATGCCGGCGACGACGGCAACGTGCTGGCGCTTGAACTTGCGCCAGAACTCCGACCATGGCGTGCGCACGCGCTCGGCGACGGGCAACGATGCAGCAACGCTGGTCATCGGTAGCGGATGGTTGGATTGATCACGGCGTAGAGCACGTCGACGATCAGGTTGATCAGAATGAATTCGAGCGAGAACAGCAGCACCAGTCCCTGGATCACCGGGTAGTCGCGCATGTCGACCGCGTCGACCAGAAGTCGTCCCACGCCGGGCCAGTTGAACACGACCTCGACGACGATGGATCCGCCAAGCAGGAAGCCGAACTGCAGGCCCATCATGGTGACGACTGGTATCAGCGCGTTGCGCAGCCCGTGCTTGATCACCACCACCGGTTCAGCGAGGCCCTTGGCTCGCGCGGTGCGCACGTAATCTTCCTGCATGATGTCGACGAACGAGGAGCGCGTGAAGCGGGCCATGATCGCGGCGACCGCAGCGCCGAGCGTGATCGATGGGAGAATGTAGTTGCGCCACGTGTCGGCGCCGATGGTCGGCAGCCAGCGCAACTCGACCGCGAAGATCTGCATGAGCACCATGCCGAGCGCGAACGCGGGAAACGAGATGCCCGATACCGCGAGGGTCATGCCGACCCGATCGGGCCACCGGTTGCGCCATACCGCCGAGACGATCCCGAGCATCATCCCCAGGGTTACCGACCACGCCATCGCCGCAATGGTCAGCCAGAAAGTCGGGAAAAATCGCTCGCGGATCTCGGTCGATACCGGACGCTTGGTGCGCACCGACCGCCCGAAATCGCCTTGCAGCGCGCCGCTGACGAAGCGCAGGAACTGCTCCGGAAGCGACTTGTCGAGGCCGAGATCCTGGCGAACGAGCGCAACCGTCTCCGGCGTGGCGTCGGGTCCGGCGGCAAGCCGCGCCGGATCGCCGGGCAGCAGGTGCACGAACATGAACACCAGCATGCCGACGATGAGCAGTGTCGGTATCAGGCCCAGCAGGCGCTTGAGGATGAATTGCAGCATCTAGCAGGAGCCGATCGACGCGTACCTGTCATTCCGAATCCCGCGTCGGTGGGTGAGGATCTGCCTTGTGGGATTCTCCAGCAGATCCCTCGCGCTTCGCGCGTCGGGATGACGGATCCGTTACCAATCGCAGCCCGGCCGGCGCCCGGCTGCTCTTGGACAGATGCGTCACTTCAAATCGACTTCGGTGAAGTTGAACGACGCGTCGGGAATGACGTACACACCGGAGAGCTTCTTGTTGTGCGCCGACAGGAGCTTTTCAGTGACCAGGGGCGCCCAGGGCGCATCGCCCCACGCGGTCTGCTGCGCGTCCTTGTACAGCGCGGCCTTCTTGGCCGAGTCGGTAGTGAGTTGCGCTTCCTTGATGTCGGAGTCGAACTTGGGATTCTTGTAGTACGCCGTATTGAACAGGCTTGGCGGGAACGAGCCGCTGTAGAGCAGCGGCCGCAGCGCCCAGTCGGCTTCGCCGGTCGACGTCGACCAGCCCACGTAATACAGCCGAACCGGCGCGGTCGCGGGGTCTTGCCAGCTCTCGACCTTCTCCACGCGCTGGCCGGCTTCGAGCAGCGTGATCTTCGCCTTGATGCCGATCTGCCCGAGCTGCTGCTGCAGGAACTGCGTTACTTTCTGCGCGGTGGTGTGGTTGTAAGCGGACCACAGCTCGGTCTCGAAGCCGTTGGGATAGCCGGCTTCGGTCATCAGTTGCTTGGCCTTGGCGACGTCGTAGGGCCACGGGCCGATCTTCACCGCGTATTCGACGCCTTCCGGCGCCATGCCGTCGGCCGCGGTCGCATAGCCGTTGAATGCGACCTTGGCGAGTGCATCCTTGTTTATCGCGTACGCGATCGCCTGCCGGACCTTCGGATTGTCGAAAGGCTTCTGCTGCGTATTCATCGACAGATAGCGCAGCACGATCGACGGCGCCGCGACTACCTCGAGCTCGGGCTTGCTCTTGAGCAGATCGGCCTGCTCGTAAGGCAGCGGGAACGTGAAGTGCGCCTCGCCGGTCTGCATCAGCGCCGCGCGTGCATTGTTGTCGACCACTGGCTTCCAGGTGATCGTGTCGACCTTCGGATAGCCTTTTTTCCAGTAGCCATCGAACTTGGCGACCTTGAGGTAGTCGGTCCGTTGCCATTCGACGAACTTGAACGGACCGGTGCCGACCGGATTCGATGCGATGTCCTTGCCGTACTTGGTGAGCGCGGTCGGGCTGATCATCACCGTCGACGGGTGCGCGAGCTGCGCGATGAACGGCGAGAAGGGTGTCTTCAGCGTGATGCGCGCGGTGTAATCGTCGACGGCTTCGGTCTTGGCGATGTTGTTGTTGTAGAGCCCGTAGCGCTTGAGCTTGTTCTCGGGATTGGTGACACGATCGAGGTTGGCCTTGACCGCATCGGCCTTGAAGTCGGTGCCGTCATGGAACTTGACGCCGCGCTTGAGCTTGATCGTGTACACCAGCCCGTCGGGGCTCACCGTGTAGCTGTCGGCGAGCACGGGAATAAGCTTCATGTCCTTGTCGAAGCCGAAAAGTCCTTCGTAGAACGACTTGGCCATCGCCTGCGACAGCGTGTCGTTGGCATCGTAGGGATCGGTGGTCGTGAACGTCGAGGCAACCGCGAAGACGACGTCCTTCGCGGCCAAGGCCTGCGTCACTGGCAGCGCGGCGAGCACGGCGGCGGCGAAGGTGAGCGGGCGGACGAACGGTTTCATGGTGATGTCTCCAGTCGGCGAATGATAGTGCAGAGTCGAACCCGAAGCGCGCTCCGCTGA
>Ga0207700_10000096_pt1 | contig 53712 bp, 94 predicted proteins | sample LARL82metaG_FD_184348 | JGI IMG/M metagenome (GOLD analysis project Ga0207700, IMG submission 184348) | Corn, switchgrass and miscanthus rhizosphere microbial communities from Kellogg Biological Station, Michigan, USA - LAR L8-2 metaG... | ecosystem: Host-associated > Plants > Roots >...
ACAACTAGTCCCATCATCAACGTTGAATGTTGCAATGACTGACACATATCTGAAATTACAACTGTCTGACCAAAATCAGGGTCAATTACCTATATCTTGGAACAACAAAGATGTTCTGTCTGTAGCAAAAATTGAACTGACAGCAGCATCTCCGATAGATATTGTATTTCCACAACAACCATTCAATCTTGCACCTGGACAAAATCCAATCTCGAATAACTTTGTGACTTTTTCATACAAAGTTCCTGATGTTTATTGTGACCAACCAAGAGGAATAACTACAAACTGTGTGAATCCTCAACTATACACAATTCCCATAAGAGTTACAGTAAATCAAGGAACACAATCTACAGTAACAGTAGCAAACTTGCAACTTGATTTCCGTAATAATTACTCATATGCTACATATGCCATATTTGCAGGTGCGGCATTTGGCGTATTTGGAATTGCAAGAGTTGTAGTAAATATGAACAAAAAGCCTGGCAAATCATTTTCTGATAGTGTGTCTCACAAAAGTCACGGTAAAAGACACAAAGAAGGAGATATGCTGAAAAGTTTGAAGAATTTCAAACTATAGGTAAAAATTATAAGCAACGGTTCTAGAATAAAATTGTTGAATTACCTGAAAACCACGTATGCCATATTGGGAATTGCATTGTTGGTAGGTTCTTTTGGAGTTTCTAGCGCATTTGCAGACAACAATACTTCGAACAAGGGTTACTCTAGCAACTGGTCTGAAATCCAAAACAAGGTCAAAACCATGAACCTTGCACATCAACAGGAGATTGCAGTTGAAAAGGCACAACAAGAACTTATTGACAAGCAAAGGGCATCATACAAAGAACACTATGTCTATGTTGATCCTAACTCAATAGGTCAGTGGAAATCAACCTGGATGTCTATGGCAAAACAGACTAAACAACTGGATGAAGACCGAATGCACGCATTGACTGAGATGAAACAAAGACAGTCTGATTTGCTATTGAAATCATATATGGCATACAAAAATGCCAAATAACCAATCTTTTTATAATAATTCGTACCAATATGTATCAAATGGGAGTGGCAGTCAGGTTACGTTCCCCAATCAACCTGATGTCCAATCACCACTCCCATTTTCATCTTGACAAACCTTAAAAATCACAAGAATGAACTGAATTGCATCTAATGGCACAATTGTTGATAACAGAGGATGACAAAATTTCTGAGAAAAAATCTGAAATACCATTTTGGGAATTACTTGAGAGGCTGAAATTACCTGCATTGCCTGGAACTGTTGAAGATAAAATTGAGATTTCTGTGGAACAAGATAATGAATTTGCGGAAAAAGATGTGGAATTTGTAGATGATACTAAGGAATTTGTAGAACCGCCGCCGCCAAACAAACAAAACCTTGCATTCCAAAGTGAGATTTTTCAGAGGCTTGTCAGAGAGGCTAAAAGAATAGGAAAACTGATTGAAGAGTTCAAAGACCCTACTGTTTATGACAGCAGGAGAGTTGACAGACCGAAAGAATACACTGATGAAAAGTTTGAAAAATTGGCTATTTTCAATGCAAAAGGTTTGATGGATTTGATGGATTTGTTGATTGAAGAGTATGATATACCTGATGATTATTTTGGTAAAAGATATTTGGCACTGAAAGAAATTGATACAAAAAATATGGATTTCAACAGTGAGGAATGTAAGAAACTGAGAATAGAATCAAATGTTGATTTCTTGGTAAAGATTCACAATTGCGCATCATTGGCACTTGCAAAAGAAGTGACATACGAACAAGTAGTAGAAATTGAACCAGATATTGCACCTAGTCAATTAGATGAACATGGTGATAGTGGTTCTGAAATACCGGAATACGAATCGACTGGAAGTGACTCTTCATGAGTTCTTATGACAAAGCACAACTTCCAAAAAGTGTAAAATGGCATCCGTTAGAATTCGCAGATTACATGCTGCAAATGATGGGGAGTGTAAACGCACATGTGATGTACGATCACTTTTTTCTATTTGCAACTGAAGCAATGGCACATCTTGAATTTGCAATTGAAGCATTAGAGCAGGGTGCATTGGGTCGTAAATCTAAGAAGAAAATTGTATATGATAAAGTACATGTTGAAAAACTAAAAAAAATATGGAATGGCGGATGTTACATAATAGTTACAAGACATCCTGAAAAGCACTATGTTGTATTGAAACGTGAAATTTCATTTAATTATCCTGAAAATATGGCAAAGAATCAAAAAGTTGTAAAAGTTCCTGCATTGAAAAAAATGAATCCATCAGGTCAAGTGAAATCTACTTTGCTTACAATACGAATAAGGGAAGCAGTTGGAGTTCCAGAAGCAATAGGTAATATTGATTATCAAACATTAGGTCTTTCAGGGAAATTCGTTAAAAAGTTTGCAGACAAGACAGTTCCAATTTTCAAATCACAAAATGAAGTAAACACTTTCAGGGGGAAAACATCAAGTGTCTCAAGGACATATTTTCATACGATGATAGATTGGCTTGTACAATATTTCTACAAATATTATGTCAAGGTATTCATCAGGTCACATCTTATTGTTGAGGCTGACAAACTTTACTATCTTGATGAAGAGCATCAAAGACCTGCAAGTATGATGCAAGTTGATTAAAAATGCCAAAAGACTACAGTAGGGAACTTTTACTTTGGTCGCCAAAGACTCCAAAAAGGGTAACAGAACAACCTTGGTTTAACCCAAACATCCCTGCAACAATATGGCTTTTTGGAGAAAAGCGTAGTGGAAAAGGAGTAGCTGTAGATAAACTTGTGAGATTTTTCAGGATTGCAGGATTTGGTCTTGTTTACCATTTGTATTCTGCACCTGGATTTGAAAACTTGTATTATGTAATCAACAAAAATTGCAGGGCAAAATGGTCATTTACGATGTACATTTTGAAGTATCTTGCACAACAACCACTTTCTACTATTACAACACAACAAATCAGGGAATTCACAAATTTCGAAAAATCAGACAAGATTCTTTCAAACTATCTTGATTCCATGTCAGACCAAAGATGGATTATACGAGACAACGGGAGAATAAGAATCACAGAACTTGGAATTACAGTTGCGTATGACGAACCATTGCATTGTGATTGTCACAAACCGATACCTGTTATGTGGATGATCCCGCCTTATGGGGATATCCCGCAGAACCAACTTGATGCCTTCAATGGGTTCAACTTTTCCAGTGCTGAGGAATACAAACTGGCATATTTAGACGGTCTGGTGCATGAAATTTTGCCAAAAGATACTGATTTTACTCAAATTCCAAAGCCTGACAAGATGAAACCAAAGACAGAGTTATTGAAGGTGAGAAAATTTACACTGCCAATGACCAACGAGAAAATCTATGAATTCAGGGAAGATTTCAGAAAAATGGCACTCCAATGTCGTGATGAAGACAGGCTTTTAGTGAATACGCAATCTGCTTACCCTACTGACCACCTTGGAAAACTAGAGCGATATACCGTAATTGCCGAGTCTGTAAGGTACATTCCAGAGTTATCACAGAATGATTTTGTGCAATTGGAACTTGATAAACCGAGGTCAGAATGGACAAACAAGGAAAAATCATATCACAGAATAGCGGTAATTGCAAATGAAATTAGAGAATTTGCGCCATCAGTAAGGCTTTCTGGTGACTCGGAAAGTGCGATTTCTAAGAAGGCATGGTTCAATTTTGTACCAGTTTCAAGACACAATAAGACCTGGATTGTAGGTGATTTGCAGTCCCCGCAAGACCTTTTCATTGGTGTAAGGAACCAGGATGACCTTCAGATTTTGAAGCGTAATACTCCTAAAAGGTTGGGAGAAGATTTCGCTGATCTCATACAAGATATACGAAACGAGAGGATAAAACGGGTCTTGCACCTTACAAAAAACGACAAATATAAGAACGGAGATTTTCGTGGGCTTGATTTGAGCATTTTGAGAAAAATCAATTCCGAACTGCCCGACATCACAAAAATACCTGACAATAGGGGTTACATCGTATTTGGAACGGGAGAATACGTTACTGAAACTTTTGACATGCAATCATGGCATCATAAATCAGATACAGAATCATTCGTTTCTGACAGTGGAATACACTACACAATCAGCAAGGGAAGAAAAGCAGTGGAAGAAAAAGAGGCTGTCGCAACACCTGCAAAAGCGGCTGCAAAATCTAAAAAAGTTGAACATGAAACAGAAATGCGTGAAATTCACACGATGCGAACAGTTGAGAAAAAGAAATGGAAGGTAATCATTGAAACCTTCCAACAACGTGCAAGGGATGTAGGAGATGAGGACAGCCATTGGTTCAGCGAAACGGAGAAGAAATTAAGCAAGCGCTACAACTACTTCTTTGATGATGGTAAAAAAGAACTGCGGTAAGAACTGGCAGCAATTGTAATGGGGTAGTCACGAACAAATTGTGGAAAAAGAGGTCAAAACATGGGGGATGTGCCTATTTTATCGGGTATTTTTCGGGTAAAACCTTCTAATATAAAGCGTTATTCCACAATACCCGATTCTCCACAAAACCCCTATATCTATATCCCGCAATCGGGAATGTGGAATAATTTTCGAACTTAAAAAAAAACTTTGAAACACTCTATAAAGTGAATCAGATAAATACCAATCGTTGTGTACATATCAGGTGCGCAAGAAAAAGTCTAGTTAAATCTTATTAGACTGTCAGCAAGTCAACATATGTTGGCTGAACAGCAAAACTACATAGTTGACTTTAACCGATTGATTGTGGAAGACCAAAAACGTGTCAGAAAATATCTTTCATTTTACAATGACTTTTACATCCCGCCAAGAGAGAGACATACTCTAAATGAATCTCTAAACAAGAATCTGGTTTACATAAAATCCTTGAAAAAAATTAACTATCAACTTGATCCTATCTATGTTGCAGTCAATGACTATGACAAATGGAAAGACGACAAAGTAAAGCCATACAGAATACACCTAAGAATACTATCTGGAAGAAACAGGTGGGAACAATCAATGATTTCAGGTATGCGTTGGAAGAAGGTTGTCTTTATGGACATACAAGATTTTGAACATTTCATTGAGGTCTTTTTAGAGTTCGGTGAAAAGAAGCACAATGAAATCTATGATAAGGGCAAGCAAAAAGTAAGTGACTTTAAAGAGAAGATTGAACAGTTGGGTGATTATCTTTGTGATGAAAAAGGATATCTTCCAAGCAATGTAGCGCCTGAACTTGTAAGAAGATATGGCAATAACCATCCTTATTCTGACTCACAAATGTACCGTCTTATTTCTCCGAGATTCAAAAATCAGATACAGATCAAGGTCAATTCTGAGAACTCTGCACTAGGTAAAAAGACAACCAGGTTCAAGAAGGACAAACTTTTGAATGTCAAAGACCAACAGATAACAGGTCTTCTGAACAGGGTGTGGACACTAGAAACCAATGCATTGCCACCAGACAAGAAGATGCAGTTGATTGAAAATCTACAGGATGACAAGAAAAAATTGACTACAAAGAATATGGTTCTTGTTGACGAGATTCGTTCAATGACTTGTTTTACGTGTGGAAGACCTGTGAAAAATCACACGGAAATTGGTAGTGATATTTCATTGTACGGTTATGCTGCGGGCAAACTTTGCAGGGAAAAAATTAAACTTTGAAACTGAAAATTGTTTTACAATATTTTTATATACTCTACATAACGAGGTAATTGTGATTGGACATGCAGGGGAACAATGGGGACGATAAGATAACTTTTGGTTATAATGAAGAAATTGAAACCAAAGAATACTCTTCAATGAGTGAAGAAGAGATTGAAATTTGGCGTAACTTTTTGCTTGCACGTGATGGCTACTTTTGCACTTGCTGTATGAAGACTGTTCCTGAGTTAATCAGGGAAGATGCAGAACGCAGGGCAAGACAGAAAAAGCCTGAGAGAATAAGACCAGTACTTACTATCAATCACAGGAACGGTGACTCTAGAATCACTGCAATGCCTGGAACTGAAGTTGGAAGCAATCTGGAACTTACTTGTTATCCTTGCAACAATTACAAGAAACAAGTCCAATCTGAATTGCCTCAATTGGCTTCTCATGACGTATCTGGAAGTATTTTGATTAACCGTTCAAAGATGCCCAAGTACTTGAACCACATAAAGGAACATTTAGAAAAGTTTGGTCACTATTGCATGGGTGAAGCATTATCATCAGGATGCAAGACCGTTGGAATCAAGAGTTCAATAACGGCAGAAAGACACATAAAATTAGAGCAAGGTTCGAATGGTCTTTTTGATGTACATCCATTTGAATGTGATAGTCCTGTGTGTGAAGGAAAGCACATATTCAAGAAGGGTCAGAAACCAATTGACATTACTGATACTGAGTACATAGAGATGAAGGAGAAAGAGAGAAATTTTTTAGACATTCGAGAGGAAGAGAACCCTCTCGATCCGGTCAACAAAGTCTTGGATAGTTACATTATTCGTCAACGCCTGGACTTTCCTATTTCTACAGAACAAGATGCATTCAGGAAATTTGACCTTGGAAATCACGTTACAAAATACTTTGAGAAATTGAGTTCCGAAGCAAAGTATTATCATGACCTTGGGCATCATGGCAAGGCATTGATTTCAAGTTCTAGACCGGATTGAAATCCAATCCGGTTTTGTTTTATTTTTGACACCCACACCAATGTTGCTAGTCCGACATGAATTAAAACAACTTTGTACAAAACACTGTGCCTAGATGCTACGGAATACCTTCTGCAATTGGTATGCTGTTGTCACTGAGATGTCAATATGGCATCTAGGCAACTATGGATTTGAACTGCAAAATAATTTTGACCGGATTGGATTTTTTGGAAACAGTCTCGAATATGTGTGTGTGAAATTGCAACCTTTGTTTCCATTGTTGAATTGAAAAGATTTGACCCTTTAATTTCCACTCCAAGAACGTTTCCCGAACAAGACTTATTTACCATGTACATCATAGTAGTAGAGGGTTTGTTGACTTGGCAGTGATTCTTAGTAATCCTAAATTGATGGAAAACCATGTCGAAGTAAAGAAATGCAAACCTTGCAGGGACAACTCCTGCATTGACTGCAACAACACAGTGAACTGTTTCTGTACTCACGGACAATAGTCAAAGTTTTTATCTTCTGAATCTGAAGACATTGCAAGTTGCTGTGAGTCCTCGTAAGAGAAGTGAGTTATCAATCCAGGAGTCCATCTGAAACCCTGCGTAGGAATGGCTGTCTGAACCCTGTAAAGTTCAGGTGCGGAAGCGCTCTCGATGATAGCGAGGTATTGCGGATGGCATCTACAACTTCATTCTGATTTGGTAAAGAATAAATCCTGTAATTCCAAAATGCTTCTGTCATGAACTGACAACGCCACCTATGACCTGAAGAGTTGGGCTGCAACTTGGATTGCCTTTTGGTTCGGCTGTTGCATATGATGTTACCTATCCAGGTTGCAGAACCTTCTCTTTTTCAAATTGAAAATGATTAACCAGATTGACAAAATTGTGGCAGCCGCTACGCCTATATATTTCAGTTATCAACCTTGGATTGTTGCAAAAGTCAGAGCATATGTTGTTAGATGAAACACGAAACCGTATTTTGATTCAGATGGGTGTAGAGTTCTCAATTGATTTCCAGAAAAAGAATCCTCTAGACCAGGAAGCACGTGCAGACATGAGATTGGTGGATGAACTTGGTTGGTCAGAGGGACTGTACCAGTATTACTTGAAAAAATATGACCATGATTGGATTGCACAATTTATCTTCGGCAGTAAAGGCAATTACAATGCATTCCTTGCAGGACGTGAAAACCCCGCACTTGAGAAACAGATGATTGAAGAAGGAACTCATCCATACTTTGCAAATGAAGAAGATGCAAAAGCATTTCATGCAAATGACCACTTTCCAGTTTTATCCGTAAACGAAAATCATCTTGGAACTGTTCCAGGTGGAATTGATATGCAACTGCTTTCAAGTGGGATGATAAACGAGTTCACACCGGAAGGCATTATCAAATATGCACGTGATGTCTGCGGTGAAAGAATTCCAATTGCAAAAGCAGAAGAGATGGCAAAAAGATTCAACAAGATGATGGAACAACACATGATGGAACAATTACAGGGAAGTAAAAACAGAAATGATCCTACTGTAGAAACTGTATCACAAATACGAAAACACTGCATTGAAAAGAACTCTTCATTTGAAGAATCTGATGCAAAAGCAAAAATGGGAAGACAGATTGCTTCGAACCTGTCACACTCTGTTGCAGACTTTAGCGCTGCTGTTGTGATTCACAAAGACAATCCTTCAAAACTGAAAAAGGCAGTGAGAAGATTCCTTGCTTCGATAGAAGATTCTTCTGATGTGGTCTTGAGTCCTATGTATGAGCAAACCATGTTTGCATCAAAAGGAGTAACTAAAACAAGCAAAAAAATTCAACCTACTTCTTCAATAGATTCTGAAAATAAATCCTGACATGGGTAAACGAGAATACGGCAAAGATGAAGTTGCTGCAATGCAATATCGCAAGCCGAAGAAGATTACTGCTTACGATGTGGGTGCAGGAAAGAAAGTAACTGTAACTCCTGAAAAACTTGTAGAGATTGCACCTGGAACATTTGCATGGCAGGGTGTGAGCAAAGTTTCTGGAAATAACGTTTACACTATTGTTGGTCACAAACCGATTCCAGAAAAACAGACTGTTCATCACACAACAACAACTACATGCAGACATTGTGGAGTGATGCGAATGGATCACAACAACAAAGGACATGCATTTGAAGCATCATACGATGAAAATGGATTCCATCCCGACAGTATTGAGGCATTAAGCAAGCGCATGAGGATGGACAAATTTGGGATGTATGTAACTGATGCAAACGGTAAACATTTCCAACACCCTGTATATCATCACGAAAGCGATTCTGTAACTTATGATTTTCCCGATGACGTACCAGAAAAATTAAAGGTTAAAATAAAGAACGTTTTGAGAACAAGATTTCATCAAAGACTTCAGAGTGTATCAATTCTTGAGAAAAAGAAATCATCATTGGAGAAAGAAATTCATGAAGATAAAAAATACATTGAAGATGGTCTGCCACCTGATGACCTGGAAGAATTACGAAAAAATATGGAAAGAAAGAAACGTGAAATTGATAAATTGAGTGGAGAAATCAAAGCAATGAAATCGACTCTTGTAAACTAATTGAAAACCAATTGGTAAACCTTTTCTAGTATTGTTTGAACCTATCTTGTAATGCCTTGGATGCCCATGTGATACCATGAAGCCGTGATGAATGTTGTAACAGGTGAAAGCGACGTACTCAGAAGTCTCTTAACCAAAGGATGATCCGAATGCAACTGGAACTAGGCTGAACAAAAAGTGGGAATATCTAATACCGACAGAAACAGCAAGATTTTCATTCTCCAAGCGCAGGATTAATTTTTCATTGGTAAACAATATTAGGTCAATCTTCTAATTCAATGTTGACTTCAAGTGGGCGTGTGCTATGCCTGTGAAAGTAGTCGGCGTTGAGAACGGCGAGGATAGAATCTGTGGTGCTAATCGCAGTACAGTCAGGCGAAACAGCCTCGGTGAACAAGTGCGCATAAAGTTCACCGCAGCACACTTTGATTGTTATGTGAATTGTTTTGAACAAAGAACTTATTTACATCAAAACTTGTCTTGAATTCATTGCCTAATTATTTCACTGATGATAAGAAAAGAGTACGAAAGATTGATGAGTCAGGCGGCAGACCTGATTCCAAATCTATGAAAGGTGGTCACGGTCACACTGAAGGAAATCATGAAAGTTTTGGTAAAGAACGATTAGAGTCAAGTATTGTAATTCCGTTAAATGAAAAAAGTCATCTTTGGGATGATGACGGATTTGAAGGCAGATTGGATGTTCTAAGATATTTGCATATTGATGCAAATTCAAAAAACGGGAAAATTTTTATGCATACTGCATTTTCGGAATTGCCAAAACATTTGAGAATTGAAATAACTAAGTTGGAAAATAAGAAAAAAGAAGATGAAAAAGAAAGCAAGAAAATAAATGAAGAGCGTTGGGATAATCTTTCTAAAAAAGAAAAAGAGGAATACTTTGGAGATTGGTATCAATATCACAGTGATGATGAAAGAAAGTTTGCAAAATACAATTATGGTGATGTAAAATATGAAAAATTACCAGAACAGTTCAAAAAAAGATTGAGTCAGGGAAAATATGGTGGTATAAACATAGAACATTGGGAAACATTGAAGAAACAAAATAAGGAAAGAATGTCCAAAATATCTCCTGCAAGTAGAGCAGCAGTATGGAAAGCAATGGGTGGAGAAAAAGACATAGACTCATTGAATTTTGAAGATAGTAGGAAATTGTGGATGGAACATGGTAAATATCCTTATGCTGATTTGAGGTTTGTAAGATGAAATATTTTACAGATGACAGAAAGCGAGTAAGGAAGATTGACGGTATTGGTGGAAGACCAAGTTCTAAGTCAATGAGTGGTGAAAATTCTCACAAAGAAGGAGAACATGACAAATTTGCTGAACGAAGACTGATTGACCAAAACAAACTTGAAGACCATATTCGTGAAGAATTTATCAACGGAAAAATTAACAAGTCTGAATATGGTTTGACATTTGAAGACATTGATAAAGATTCACCAAAATTCATGAAATTGTTGGCAATGTTGGCAAAAGACAGAGTGTGGTTGAAAAACTACGCTAAAAATAGAAAAGAATGGCAAAAGGCTGAAGAAAAAAGATTGAAGAGTTTAACTGCAAAAGAAGGTGATATGATAAGAGTTTCTAAAGGTCAATTCGGAAGAGTCATTGGCAGAAAACCTGCAAACGAATTTCCAAAATCTGATGTTGATTGGTTGCAAGTAAGATTATGGAAGCCTATTGAAATGAAAGGAGTGATTGTACAAGTGCCTATCGACAAAGCAGAAGTTGTAACAGAACACATTGACCATTCTAAAGAAATACCTTACCACTACAAGTAAAATCGGTATTGATTTGTAGATGCCGAAATATTTTACTGATGACAAAAAGCGAGTACGAAAGATTGATGAGTCAGGCGGCAGACCTGATTCCAGGTCAATGCAATCAAATTCTGAAAAGGTTCAAAGTAATGATGAATCATTTGCAAATTCTAGGTTGGAAGAAGTAACAAGAAAATATGCAAATACGGTCTTGGACTCGAAAAGAATTCCGATTTTGAATCAAAACACATTCTATCATGCCACTACTCAAAAAAATGCAAGATTGATAGTAAAGCATGGGTTTGATCCTCAACTAATTGGAACGGCAACGGAAAAAAGGAAGGGAAAAGGTGTTTCATTATTTGGAAACAAACCTAATTCTGGTGAAGGGTTTTACATTGCAAAAAATGATGAAACGGCAAAAAATTATGGTACTTCAATTGTGAAGATTACGATGAAAAATAATGCCAAAATTATTGATGTTCAACCATATTGGTTATTTGGAAGCGGTTTGAAATCAAAATTACCGTTCCTTGACAAAATGGTTGATTGGTATGTTAAAGATGTAAAGGAATACTGGAATGGAAAAAGATTTGACTCTGATGAAAAAGAGTTTGCAGAAAAGGCTATCCGACATTTCGAAGATGAAGAAAACATAAAGAAATTGAAAGATTCGGTTGATCCAAGAAACAACACCAGGATGATGAATGGGACGTTTGACCCTGAAGAGTTTATTAAAATGGTAAAAATGTATGCAAAAGCACATGATTATGCAGGAGTTAATTTTGATGGTGTAGATACTGTGATATTTGATAATGATTCAATTGAAAAATATGAGATTCTAAAGAATTGAAAAATTATGCTGACAACTGTTCTTGATCTTTTGTTTGGGCTAAATTCTTGTTTTTCTTCTTTCTAAGACCCAATAGCTGAAGACCTTCGTTCAAAACTTCTATGGTGAAATCCAATTTTTGCTCTTCCGGCATCTTGTCGAAAATTACGTCAATGCTGCCTTTTCCGCCACTTTCTTCCTTTATCTTCTTATCACCAATTCCACAAAAAATGTGCTTCTTTGCTTCTATTGCATCACGTTCTTCTTGAGTAACCCCCAAAGTTTCATTGTCTTGTTGACCAAGCCAAACTCGCCAAGGATATGACATGTTATTGTAACAGACTAGTGGTTTATAGGATTTGTTGATGGAATCTGGATTGTGATCTCCGGCGGAATAAGAATGTGTTCCGTAGAGTTCTCCTTCTGAATCCAGGCTACTTTTCCTTGATTTCTCAGGTTCTTCACCATTGCAACTGCTTTCAAATATTCGAAATTGGTCTTCTTTGTATTACCGTCTGCCATTGTGAAATACAAGTCAACGAACTTGATGTTTTCCCCTAAGTCCAATCAAAATGATTCAAAACACTGTAGTATTAAATTATTTCGCCATTTCTTGATATCGGTAAACAATATAAACACATAAACGCATTTTTACTCATTGAAGGTTGAAGGTAAAAGGGATAGCCCTGCATCACTAGGAATTGATCCTAAGATTGATTATCTTTGGAAAACTACCATGCTGATGAATCCTGAATTTCCATTTGACAACAGGACGTTACTTGCAGAACTTGGTGGTTATCGAGTTATCAAAAAATTCAAGGAAATTATGGCAAAAAAATATCGTTCTGAAGAAGAGAAGGAAAAGGCATTGGCAATTTTCAAAAAAGAATGCAAGGATGATATCGATGAAATGATTAATCTTGATTTGATTACTTCTGAAATAAAAGGTTGGAAAGACAAGAAATGAAAAAGAGTATTTTGATACTTGTAGTCTTGATATCAGCAAGTGCTTTTGTACCTGGAATTTCATTTGGTCAGACTCCGCCGGAGATACTTGCTCAACAATTAAACCTTGAGCAAGGATGCACTACTGAAATGTATATGGCAGACAGATTTTGGACACCAATTAGAATTGTGGTAGGTCATCAACCCACTGGAAAAGTTGACGTATCTGCTGCACCAAGCAACAAAGACAGCAGGGTTGATTACAGTGTATCGGAAGATAACCGTCAAATTTACATCAACACAAATTCAACAGATGACCGAATGGTTATCAAGATTAAAATTCACTATGATACAAAACCGCAAGACACTCCAAGACCTGTTACATTTGATTTCTATTCCAACAATGAAGAGTTTGGACAGCAATTGGATTATCAGACTGATTTTGACTATTGCAAAATACTTGTTTTCTCATCACACCCACCGCCACATTTTCCAACACGTGAAGATATCATTGGCAAAGCGGGAGTGAAAGCATTTGATACAATGGGAGAAATTGCACCAACACTTGACAAAACAAATCATGAGATTGTATCTCTTGCACTTGTCATAATAATTACATCATGTACTTTGGGTGCAATTGTAGTTGCATTCTTCATCATAATTCGTGCTGACAAAAACAGACTTGCAAATACATACAACCTTACATCGAGAGCATTGAAAGTGATGGAAGAAAGCGCATTGAACATAAAAGACATGTTCAACATGCTTTTGATTGAGACACAACGTAGTGAAAAATCAAGTTCAACTTTGATTGAATTCCTAAAGAAAGAGATTGGATTTGCAATGAATGATTTCATGATGTTCTTGGAAACCTACAAAAAACAACTGCCTGAAAAAGTCATTGAAATAAGGAAAAAAGAGGATGAATGCATTATAATTCCAAAACCTGAAGTTAAAAAGGAAGACAAAAATGAATTTGTACCACTTGATAAATTCCAGGTGGCAGAAACCAAGGACGAAGTAAAAAAGCCTGGAACTGGATTATTTTCACAAACCAAGGAAATGGTGACTGAAAAAATAATTGAAGCAAAAACAATAGTGGAAGACCAGATTGAAAAAATAACAAAGAAGGATGAACCTAGAACAATGGAATCTGTAGAGAAACAATGGAGAGAAAAGAAACTCACAAAAGAAGAATACAGAAAAGCATATGAGCAAATGAATTCAGATTACAAAAAGAATCCTACTGAGGATTTGTATTTTGACTTGAAAGCATTACACAACATATTGGTGGGAATGAAATGATCTCACTAGTCGCAATTGTATTCCAAACAATATTTGACCAATTCGGGGAAGACTTTCAAGGTTTTGGAAATGCATTTGGTGGATTTGACCAGATATCCAGTTACATAGCATATGCATTCATCTTAGGTCTATTTTCATTTCTTGCATTTGGTGTAATACGATTCATTTTGAATACCAAAATGTACGTTGCAGACACAGGAGAACATTTTGGAAAAATGAGAATTGGATTCCAAGGCAAGTCTGACCTTACTGGAAATTTGTCCAGGGCAAGACATCCGTTTGCACTTGACATTCTTGAGGAATTAAAAGACATACCACAAATCAAACAAGGAATTGAGCAGATGGAAAAGTATGTCAAAGATGGGTTGTTATTCTGTTATGATTACAAGGTTACTGATTTTGAATCAATGCCAAAATTCAAGTCCAACAGTAATGATGCGTTGATTATTTCATCTGCACCGCTTGAAGACCCGCATTATTCATGGCAGACTGACAAGGGTTATGTGAATTGGGGTTCGCTTAGTAAGGAACCAATGCGTGAAGTTTATTGTTATAGAACATCAGAACCATTTCCAATTGATACACCAGATCACAACAAAAAAGATGTTTGGGTGGTTGCACCGATTCCAGGTAGTGAAAAAGAAGGAAGGACAACATTTGGGTTTACACCGGAAGGATTCTCACAGACAACACATATTCTGAATGTGAACGTACTTCCAAACAAAAAGGAACTTGCAGTTGCAGCAGTATTCATGAGAAACTTGATTGAACTTCACAGGTTGCTCAAAGACCAACAGATACAGAAAGAGACTTTGATTGAAATGATGGATGAACTGAATCGTAGAAACATTGAACAAAACTTTAAGGAAAACTTTCTTGTCAATGAACTCAACAAGCAGCCTATTACAGGATATGCAGCACCAACGGTTCCAGAAGAAAAAGGATTTCCTTACATGTGGATGTTTGCAGCAGGTCTTTGTGCAGTCATAGGCGCATTGCTTCCAGAAAACTCTCAACCTGGAACTGCTTTGGCAAACTTTCCGCCTTGGTTGTCTGGATTCATTGGATTTGGAATTCCTATGGCAATTGTTGCAATAAAGAATTCTAGAAAAAAACCGGAAGACAAAATAAAGGCAGAACTTGAAAGACAGAGAACAGCAAGCAGTGGTGTATAATGCCAATCACTCCATTAGATAAAACCGATATTACTCATTTGCTCAATGTTCTGATAAGAGAGCATGAGATTATTTCAGACAACAAAAAAGAAATGTTGGAAAAACTAGGTGGTCTGAAGGAATTTTATTCTGTTATGACTAACATAGAAGACAAGAATGTAAAGTATGTTTATCAATTTGATCCTGCGAATCAAAAAAAATACCAAGAACTAATCAATCCGATTGAAACACACTTGTCACAAACAATCACTGCCGGAGTGAGTCTTCACAATCAACTTTATGGAATGGAAAGAAATTTCTCTGATAATCCTACGGGAGTATCTTCTCCTGTTGGAACTCATGTACAGACTGCTGCACTACAAGCGCCGCCGAAGAAACCTTGGTATCAGGGAATATTTGGTGGGGGTCAACAACAGACTATTCATGATGACAACTCGCCTTACATCAGGGCATTGCCGTTATTGGATGAAGTACTTCACTGTGGAACTTTCCTCTCACGATTCCTGGACTGGCATCAATCTGGTGTAAATAGAAGTGTGTATCTAAAATTGAATGCACGATACAGTGTTTATCTTTATCTTCAATTGGATGATTTTCTCAAAGTCAGACTTTCTCACAGGTTGTTCAAGATAATCAACTTTGGATTTGCTGAAGGACTCAAGAGTGAGAAACTGGAAGTTTCAAAGGTGGTTTCCCAGGCTATCAAGCAACAGGAAGCACACAGAGGGGAACCAGATTTCAGTCAGTAGTGAATATCATTAAACAAAGAACTTATTTACATCAAAACTTGTCTTGAAATCATTGCCTAATTATTTCACTGATGATAAGAAAAGAGTACGAAAGATTGACGAGTCAGGCGGCAGACCTGATTCCAAATCTATGAGCGGTGGAAATGGTCATAAAGAAAGTGAACATGACAAATTTGCCGAACAGAGATTGAACATTGAAAAGAATCTAAGGGATGCTGAAAGAAAGGCAATCAGTGCTGATGTTAATGAAGTAATCATTGCAGGTGACAATACGCAACGTAGCAGAAATATGTTGATTGAATATGCCAAGAAATTTAGAATATGGCTAGATGAGGGAAAATTTGACAAAGAAAAGGCAGAACTTGCAATGAAAAGATATGTTCTCCCACTTTACATTCAAGAAACTTATAGACTTCGAATGTTGGGTGATGACAATTCTGAAATAAGTAATAATGTGAAGAAATTGGTAGTAGAAGAACTTGTGCAAAAGGCACTCGATTACGCTGAAATTGACTTGAAAACTGAAGCAAGAAATCATTCTAAAAAAGAGTTGATGATGGCTAAATTGATTGGTGGGATTTATGTGAACAATGAAATCAAGACAAGATCAGGTTTTAATTACAAGATTTATCATGACAAGACACATAATCCTGAAACTGGTCATGATGAATGGGTTCTAGAAAAAGTAGCAATGCCAACTCGTGAACGTGGTACTCAAGTAATGAAGTCTGCTAGGTTTTTCAGCGAACAAGATGCAAAAGATTTCCTAAAGAGTGGATATTTCTAAATGGTAGAATATTTCACTGACAATAAAAAACGTGTAAGAAAAATAGATAAAACAAATGGAAGACCACATTCTAAATCGATGGAAAAATCCAATTCTGAAACCTCTCAAGAAGACAGGATAAAATTTGCACAAGAGCGATTGAAAAAAGATTACAAAAAAGTGAGAATGGAAAATAGGGCATGGAAAGGAATAAGGGCATACACTGATGATGTTATAATTGACGGTGTTCCAGTTGTTTTTGAAATACACACTCATCATCCTTGGGGAAAATACATAATCACTGCATATGATGACAATCGTGGTCTTGAGAAACTTTCTGGATTGAGTCATATGAAATTTGACAAATTTGAACAAGCGAAGAGTTACCTAGAAACAAGATTCAAAATAAAAATTGAATTGGATGAAGACCCATCCAATCATCAGACCTGGAAGAAAAATATTGAACAGACTGACCATGAATTGCCATTTGATAGAAAGTATTGGAGTTTACCAGAAAATAAAAGGAATAAGATTGATGTACATGAATCAATAGAAGAATTTTTGAAGAGGAATGGATATGCCTGAATATTTTACAGATGAAAAAAATCGTGTGAGAAAGATTGATGAATCTCACGGCAGACCAAATTCCAGGTCTATGAAAGGTGGTCATGGTCACACTGAAGGAAATCATGAAAAATTTGGTTTGGAAAGACTAGAACGAAGGAATAAATTTTCAGATTATAAATCGATGCGACTTTTACATGGCGGAAGTGATGACAAACCTACTTTCTTTGGGAAGAAAGGAGTTGATGCTGCTTTCATTCATGGTTTTGACATAACAGTTTCCAATGACCGTGACTTTTACAGAAATCCAATATCTAGACTAGAAAGTGAAGCAACACAACTTATGGTCGATGGTGCATTCGATGAAAAGAAATTTGAAAAACAACATGGCGAAGAAGTTCTTAAAAAAGCAATAAGAGTTTTTGAAGAAAAATATGATGGTGAATTCAAAGTCACAAATGAGACTAGAGAGGTAATCAAAAAAGAACTAATGCACTCAATTGTTAGAGCAGCAAGAGAAGGATTGCCTATGGCAGCAGCAGTTAGATTGATGGCAATGATATACAACGATAAAAGAAAGGAAGGGAAAAGAATGACTCCAAATGAGATGTCAAATGTTTTGATAAAACAGGGAGTTCCTGCAACGATTGCAACAGATTTGGCAGGAGATATGAACACAACAACTGATGGTTATCTTGATTTCTCAATGGGTTGGTACAAACACAGACATTAAATGATTCAATTCTACACATCAAGTCAAAAAACAATAACAAGGTTCTTTTATTACAATAATGTGTAAAAAATGACTGAGAAATGGTAAAATTCTGGACTGATGAAAAGGGCAGGACTAGAAAAGACGATAGTGCAGAAGGAGTCCGTAGCGATGAATACATTCCGTCATCTGTAGGCAAGTCAAACCTTCCAAGTCAGTCAAGTGAGAGCATGGTTGACAAGGTGACATTTGCAGGAAAAAGACTTGAATTTGTAAAAGGTAGAAAAGAAAAAAAGGCATCTAAAAAAGCAAAAGAAAAAGAGGAAGAAAAGAAAGAAGAAAAAAAGAAAGAGCTAATCAAAGAAGTTATCAAAAAAGTTGACAAGGGAGAACCTGTTGAAATTGTAGATTATAAATCAGGTGGAAAACTTCCATCTTCAAGTTCTAAAGAAAGTAAAGAGATTGAATCAATTCAAAAAAGAATAACAGAACTGACAGAAGAGGTTGCAAAAGAGACTGATGAAATCAAGGCTGCAAAACTCAATGATGAAATAAATTCGCTTCAGACCAAACTTGATCCTTTGATGGCTGAAGTCAGGGCAATTGAATCTGCAAAACAAACTGGTAATTCTGGTATTGTTTCTGATGCAAACAAGACAATTGTATTGACAGCGCCAACTCAACCTCAAATGAATCCTGAAGATGAAAAGGCAAGAGAACGCATGATTGAAGAAAACAGCGAAGCGGTTGATAATGCAAGAGGCGGTAGCGGCGTAATTGTTAAAAAGCAGAAGACTGATGATTCTACTACTGTGTCGAATCAAAAACTTTCACTGATCTCTGCCGGATTGGATGTGAATGGATAATGGGTGCTGAAGGCGTACTTATTGCAATTGTAATTATTCTTCTTGTAGGAGTATTTTACGGAACTCAAATTATGGATTTAATAAAAAGTGTAGGCGCTAACGCTTATCAAAATTATGCAGATCAGACCACTAACAATGCATTGAAATTAAAACCTGCACCTGGACAACAACTTTGTTCTCTTAAAGTAGTTTTCAAACCGTTTCTTGCTGCGAATGTAGTGCCACCAATTTATGTTAGAATTGATAATGGCGCAAGTCAAATTAATTGGTATGCATGTCATTCGACAACACCATCTGCATTGATGTTGATTCCAACATTGAATCCTTTCCTTGCAAATGCACCTGCTTTAGATTTGTTTGGATTTTTCAATCCAAGTCCTGCGGGTTATCATTTCAAAGCAACCTTGGTTACTGATGATGGAAGACAAACATTCCCAATAGTAAACCCTGCACCTGGAACTGGAATAAACAACAATATTTCGGGAGTGGGTCAAACTTTCACAATAACATATGTATTCCAAGACATTCCAAAACAGCATTACACTTTGCAAATAACTTCGAGTGAAATTGGAATAAATCAAGCAGGAAGCGGAAATACTTACTATCAAAACATTCCTGGATAAAATGCCAATCGAAGTAAATCGTGTAAACAAAGAATGCCCTAGATGCAAGGAACCGACTACATTTTCAGATGGGAAAAAAAGAATTTGCAGAAGATGTTGGTGGGAATCAAAACCTGAAGACAAAAAACAAAGTTCGTTAGAGTTCATTGGTTGGCTGCCAAAAATGAAATTCATTGAACAAATTCCGAGAAAAGCGTTGGTAAACATTTTAAATGATGGGGAAGAAATTTTGAATGAACTTGACATCGGAAGAGCAGAAGAAGAAACAGAAGAAGGAATTGTGGCAATATGCGATAGTGTTGATAGTAGCAGGGACAGTGGGAGTTCTATTATTACTTGACCAAATACATCCTGAATATTTCGAGATAAAAATAGATAAGAAACTTGTAGATGTTTCTAACATAAACAGGACTATTTTTCCTCATTCAGTTCAACTAAATTCAACTGAAGAAAAGATGGTTCAAAAACTTATAAAATATTACAATGCGGATGGCATCATGAACTCTTATAATGTAATTGGAAAAATTTATCAAAATTATGAAAAAATTGGAATTACTAATGCTACTAATGATTGGAGAACATACATGTGGAGTATGGATCAAAACAATTACACATCACAATTTTATGGTGATGTGAGAGCAACAATTATTGCAGAAATGATGCATAATATAAAAGAATCATGTGTCAAGGTCAATAAATGCTCAGAGTCGATGATTCCATGAAAATTCCAACACTGAAACAATTATACTTTGTCGGAGTTTCAGTAATAACGAGTGTCTTGTTTCTGATTGGTGGTATTCTTATTTTGATATCTGTTGCTCTGTTTACACAGAGTCACTGGAAACTTTCTGTAGGATTTTTTATTATTGCATCAATGCAAATCATTGCAGGGTTGATAATAATAAATGGAATGAAAAAGAAAAACCTCAAAAATGAGGCAGTTGCACAAATAGTTCACGAAAAACTCTGTCCTATGGATAGAACACCTTTGATTAATTATAGGATGGAAGATAATGGAAGTGGTTTGGGATTGACGGCAGATTGTCCTACTTGTAAAAAATACATGAGAGTACAAAGTTATTGGTCTAACAAAGAACCATTGACATTGATTAAAATAAAAAAGTCGGACTCTGTTGATTAAAAAAATGATTATAAAATAAAATATTAGTTATGAGTAGTAAAGCATCAGACCACCTGGGAATAATAAAGATTCAAGATTCTTACGGAACTCCGAAAAAGTATTTTGACATGGGTTGTAAAATTTTCAAAATGAAACCAAAAATTGATTATTCTGCAAGTGATCTTATTCATGTTTTACCGAGATATTATACAATTGAAGATGATGCACTTACAAAAGAATGGACGGAAGACGGTTGGGGTAATTGGGCATATTCCAAAGTCAATGAATTTATGGGATATGCCTGGAAGATGCATGAAAAATACAATATCAACATGCTGATGTTGGTTTACAACAAATCTGATACTAACTGGTGGCATGATTGGGTTCGCTCAAAGATAAACGAATATGGTTACAAAAGAGTAGAAATTTATGAAATCAAAGGCAGAATAAGATTTCTTGACAGTGATGGAAACCTTACCAAGAATGCTGCACCGTATCCCTCTGTATTCATTGCATACAAAAGGCAGAGCAAGATTCGTTTACTTTATTATCGAATTAAGAAATGGATAAAGAATAAAAAGCAGAAAAAGAACACTGATTCTGAGAGTTCGATGCAAACGGATTCTCAAACTGTCGAGGAATCGGATTGATCTTGGATACCAGACCAGGAATTGTTCCAACGGCAAACTCTGAGCAGCATGTGTGAAGGCGGTGCTTAACTAGGTGGCGACTCACCATCGCCACCAAATTTCATTCAATTTTGACCATTTTTCTTGTAATCGACACATTTATGTAATATGCGTTTATACATAAATGTGAATATGCATACAGCACAAAAAGGAACCAATCCTTTGAAACGTCTTCTAAATGGCTGTCAAAAAATGATCCTGGAAAGAGACATACAATATCTCGAAAATACGATTGTAAATTATGAAGAGCAATTGCCATCGTTGAAACAGCAGTTGGAAGAAAAAAGGCAGAAATTGAGGGAGTTATAAATTGGAAGAAAAGAAAGCCTCTCAAAAATCATCTATTTTTGGTATTTTGGCACTTGCAGGAGTTGTGGTAGTGATTTGGTTGGGTTCTTATCTATATTACCAATCACTTCCAGTTTACAAGGCATCTTATTACATTGCTGACATGACAACACATGATTTTCCAAAAGCGGTAATGGTTTTGGAATTTGGGATGTATCAAAATCATAATATTATAAAAACTCAAGACTTGGAATCTGGTCAAATAAGAAACTTTGTGATGAATAATACACATGGAACAATTCCTTATTTCAGTCAAAAAGTGATTTTGGAAGACATACAATTCAATGTAGTCTGCGGTTTGAAAATATGGATGAAAAATGGAACCATGATAGAAAAGTCTGCCGATGACAATTCTGGAAATTACATTCTGAATTATACTAATTCAAAGTATGACGTTTGTACAATGAAAACATTGCACTATTTCAACAAAATCAGGGTCGAAGAAATATGAGTAAAATACTACTAGGCAGCATATTTGCAGGAAATGATCTAGACCTGGAATACGTTCCAAAGAAGACACGTGACATTTTGATACAAGGTGTAAAAGGTTCCAGAAAATCAACTCTTGTTTCAAAACTAGTGCAAAGGTTTACTGAATGCACTGAAAGACCACAGGTAGTAGAATTTGATTTCCAGTTGGAATTTGCAAGTCATAGAAAGTTTGCAGATTTTATTTTGATTGGAGAAAAAGGTGAAATCCCATTCGATGTAAAGACGGCAGAAAAACTTGGAAGACTTGTAAGGATGGCAAACGTAAATGTTGTGATACAGAGAAACATAGTTTCTACGAGGCTTGAACAGGAAACATACATTGCAAACTTTTTGACTGGAATGATGTCGGTAGAACCAAAATACTACAAACCCTGCATTGTGGTAATTGATGAACTTGAAGAGTTCTGTCCATCGAGAAAACCATCCAAATCAAAAGACATGATTATAACATTGATTGGTTTGGGAAGGAAGATGGGATTCATGGTATTAGGTGCTACTCTTGGAATGAAAGATGTTGACAAGTCTGCACGTGACCAGATGACTAACAGAATTGTGGGTTACACATTTGACAAGACATCTAGAGAACAGGCGGCAGAGTTGATTGGAATGGAAGTCAAAGATTCTGGATTATTCTTGCAACTCGACGAAGAACCATTGGGAAGATTTTATGCTTGGGGTTCTGAGATCACAAAGGTTTACAAACAATTCCAATTGGCAAGTGAAAAGCAATCTGAAGAAGAGCAATTCATTACAGTGCCACCAATCTCTGAAGAATATGCATTGATTGCAGGGGAATTGGTGAAAAAATTGAAACTTGAAAAGACAATCTCTACTGAGACTGCAAAGGACTTGCGAATTTCAGAACTTGAACTTCATGTACGAAAATTAGAATCAAACCAAATGTCTGAAGACACAAAGAACGCACTCTACTCAAAGGGATTCAAGGAAGGTGCAGAAAAGGCTTGGAAAGAATGCAACGAGGCAAATCTCAAAGTGATACTTGCAATAAAAAACGCAGGACATGGACTGACAGACATGTTCAAAAAGACAAAGGTATTGGTAGTTACAAAATTTGTTGATGGCGATGGAAAAGAAAGATTTGCTTATGACAAGGAGTATGAAAAATGAGAGAGCATATATCAAAAATCGCAATGGGACAGACGGAGAGAAACAATAAGGTATTACAATTCATCAAAAACAATCCAGGTGCAGACCAAGAAACTATGAAAGAAAAGTTGGAACTGAATGATGACCTTTTGGGAAATACATTGATGATATTGGTACTAAATGGAAGCATAGATGGTTCTGATGATGGAAAGTTTTTCATAAAAAAGGTGGAATCTGAATGAGTGTAAAGACAACACAGTTAATTCTAAAACAAAAGCATTGGTGCTGTCTTTATGATGGAAACATAATTGATTATACTGCTGACAAAGGTTGCGGTGGAAGAAGAAATACATGTGACTATAGTTGTACTGGTAAACACTATGTCTTCACTCAAAAAATAAAATACATCGAAGAAACAGTTGAGGATGATGTATCAAAACTCTTTGAAAAACTCAATGAAGTTGTCATAATTCTCATGGCAAAAAAGCCTGAGAGATTTGAATCTGAAGTACTGAAGAAAGAGTGGTACAGGAAGAAGAAGACATCAAAACAAAAGTATGACTCATTACAGCGTGAATATGAAAAACTAAAAAGGATGATTGATTTTGTACAATACTCCTACTGGCAAATGATTGAAAGAAATCCTTCAAAAACAATGAACTCCTATCTGAACATCTTGGTACGTGGAAAGACTGTGAAAATAATATGAGAATAAGGCAAACATACGTCAAAAGTGATTTTGCAGACAAGTATTCTGATTTGATATATGAAAAAAAGTCTAGTGTTTTAGACATGAACATTTGCAAGGTCAGGGAATTGAAATTACCATCGATTCTAAAACTCTTGTTCGAATTGCAAAAGGAACCATTGCACTTTTCAAAACTCTATCACATGTCATGCATACGAATGAAAAAATCATTCTTGATTTACATTGATTATTGTGTACTTCATGGTCTTGTAGAAAAGAAACCAGTTGGAAATAATGTGATTTACAATGTCACTGTAAAGGGAAGAACGTTGTTGCAGATGTTGGAAAAGGTGGAAAAATAGTTGGGTTACTCGCATAAAAAAGATGGCGGTTCATTGGAGTTCAACTCTGGAAATGCCTATGGATGCTCGTACACTTGTAACGTATGTCTTGGAATATTTATCTTGCCAACAAAAGAGCAACTTAGGGTAAGACCCGAATTGTTAGAGACAAAAGAATTCAAAATGATTGAGGTTATTGCATGAATGAAATAGAATTGGGAGTTGCAGTGATCTTGAGCGCAATATCTGCTATATTTGGACTGGCAGTATATTTGAGTGAAAAAGATAGAAAGAAAAAATCGAGGGGAACATATGGAGATACTTCAAAGTAGAATATTGACGATGGAAGATGCAGAGAGAGTGACTGGTGGCGGATTATCTTCTGCATCAAAAATGCCTTGTCCTACTTACAGCATTCCTGCTGAGTATTGCAGGACTGGAACAATACTTCGTGGAGTGAAAGGTTCTGCATGTGAGGGTTGCTATGCATGTGATGTCAAGTCTGGTTGGTACATGAAATCTAGAGTGTTAAGACCAATGACCACTAGGTTGTTGAATCTGACATTCAATCCTCTTTGGTTGGAAGGAATGCTGTTTATCTTCAAACATTATCGTAATGATGTTTTCAGATGGCATGATTCTGGTGATATTCAGAGCGTAGTGCATTTGGCAAAAATTTGTTACATTGCAAAGATGAATCCAGGTATCAAGTTTTGGCTTCCTACTCAAGAGTGGGAGATGGTAAGAAAGTATGTCGTAGATTTGAAGCAAAAAATTCCAGACAATCTGATAATAAGACTTTCTGCAAGAATGGTTGATGGTCAGACACCAGTAAATCTTGCAAAGGCATTAGGAGTCCAGGTGAGTAAGACTTCGCTTGACAAGTTTGATTGTCCTGCATCACATCAAGATGACAAGTGTATGGATTGTAGAAAATGTTGGGACAGGAACATAATGTCTATTACTTACAAATATCATGGAAGAATTGCAAGAAAGAATATGAAGTTGAGGGTGTTGCAATAATGGGTAATCACTATGTTAATCTAGAAGCAAGTCCTGAAGAACTTGATATTTTTCATCAAGGTATGCAGAGACTTTTAGAAGACCAGGGAAGACATCCAATTGTTTCATTTTTGACAAGTAATAGAATAATGAGAATTTCTGAAGATTTGAGAAATGCATCAAATGACAAGTTACAGGAAAGTACAATATTATCAGGTAGGATTTCATGGTCTAAAAAATTATTACCGCCATTCAAAGAGAGAATGAAGGGAGTCTATTAGAAATGTCGGATACAGTCAAAATGAATTATTTCGAAATTCTAATGCGTGAAATACTTGACGAAAACGGTGGTTCTATGGATGGTCAGGCATTGATGAGGGAAACGGAATTACGTTTCAATAAAAAATTGGAAGAGTGCAAGAACTATAACATGAGTGATGTTGTTTGTGGTATATGTCACTTGAAAATGCCAATTACTTCAATAAACAACAGGGCTTGCAGTCATATGTGTATCAAGTGCAACAAAACGGTGACTTTGATTTGAGAGTAGTTCAACCAACGACTGAAAATCTTGGAGAGTGCATGAATTGTGGCGGCGTTATTCAATTCATTCTATCCAGGTGGATTCATGCTTCTCACGGAAGATCAATAGGTTGTACTGAAGCGCAACCAAGGAGTGATTGTTTTAATTGAGTATTCATGAAAAAAAGACAATACTTGATGGAGTTGAAATTCCAAGTTATGAAGAAATGTCAAAAATGAGCAGACATGAAATATTCACAGTGATGATAACAAGATTGGAAAAAAGATTAGAAAAGAAACAAGAAAAACACAGGCAAATGTTTGATTTTTGGCATCCTTCTACAGAACAAAAGAGGCTGTATGGAGAAATCGAGGAATTACAACTTGTAATCAATTGGGTCAAGGCTTTTTGGATTGTTTTGAAATGAGTTTGTCAGAAAAAGACACACAAGATGATTTATCCAAGATATGTGACTCTATTGGTATGAATGCGATAAAACGATTGGAAATACCAGATGAAGTTCCAGGTGACTTGAGGCAAGTATTGGAAAACACATACGAATACATGGTAAAACAAGGTCTGCTTGAAAAGAAGCCAATTGAAGGAAAAATCGACAAGTTTGCCTATTTTCCTACACAATATGCTATTAAACTACTACATCCTGAAGATTAGCGATGGTAGCAATAATTCCTGTAGTAATTGGAATTGTTGTTTTGATTGGTGGTCTTGTAGGAGTTTCTGAACTGCATATTATTCCAGGTCTTCCACCATTGCTTGATCTTGGTGGAATTCAGACATCTGCAAACAGTTCGACTCAACCAAATACTGCGATGCAATTACCTGTCAATAAAGCACAAGTAAATAATTGGTGGGACTGGCTTGAAGGTAGTCTGAAAGGTGCATCAAACAACGTCCAGGTTCCAGACAATCTTCCAACTGGAACAACGCAGCAACAACTTCAAAATGTTGAAAATAATGCATTCAACACTGCTGACACTACGAAAAATCTTGGTTTCAATCTAAAAGACTTGTTCGAGTCTTTGATTTTGGCACTGGCAAATCCTCTTCACATTGACCCTCTAATAATCAAGATAATTGCAATAGCTATTGCTTTGATAGTGATCTTCTTGATTATCAAAAGAATTTGGTGGATTGTCATTGCACTTGCAGGGATAACCTTTTTTATCGTGATAATCTCAATGGTATTGAAAGTGGCAAATGGCTAAACTCAACACTTCTGAAAAATCTGCATTGTTTGGATTGATTGGCGCACTGGTCTTCCTGTTGGGTTTTGCAACACCTATTCCGCAGTACATGTTTTACGGAATTGTACCTGTTTATGCACTATTGGGTACGGTGTTCTTTGTAATGAGTTTCCTTGTACATCTTCATGCAAGGATGAGTAAAATCAAAAGAAGAATCATCTGATTGTTCAAAAAGTGTTATTGATTTGATTAAATAGATTAAACAAAGTGTTTATTTAACTCCATTTTGTTCCAGTAGAATGAAGTGAACCCACGTAAAGTCCAAGTTTGGGAAGTAACAACCACAAAACTTGTTCCGCTTATCTTCTCAATTCCTGCATTCCTTGTAGTCAATCCTTGGTATCCGCTTTTGAAAGGTTTTGACCTGGGACAATTGTATTTTGGTCTTCTGATGTCTGTTGCAGGACTATTTTTCCTATATGAGACTCTGCTGACAGTTCCTACAATACAAAAGAAAGGTGCAGGTCAGTTGGCTGTAATGATTTTGGCATTTCTAACGATAGGTAGTTTTGCATTCGGTCTTTCGATTATCTTCCAAATGTATCATGTGAATCCTAACGCTACAAATGACACGTTACATACAATCATGTCGATAATCCTCGGTCTTGCAGTTATCATGTACATTGTAATGGGTAGAGAAGAACTATTCCATCATAGACGATTGCGTGATGCAATACTGGCGAGTTAGATGAAGCACTTCAAATCTCATCAATCTTATATGAACTGGTTGGGATTTTTACATGCGCACAATCTTACGAAAAACGCAGTAGGAGATGTGACAATTGCAGGTAAAGTTCATCATGTTAATCACGAGTCTGAAGTATTGAAAATGTTACAACAGTCTTCACATGCGGGCAAACGCCTCGAAATGGTGAAGGCTAGGAAATATTAGTATGCAACATAAAACAAAATCTCACATCCTTGTGGGTGCGATGATTATTCTTGGAATATCACTGGCGTATTTGATATTCGCATTACAGCAAGGACAAGCATACGCCTATTACAACATACCAGTGGTGATTCCAGTTGGAATCGGATTGGCAATTGTAATTGAAGCACATCGTAGAGTCTCACATAAGAAAATCTAAACCTGCGATGATCCTCGTTTTTTCTTTGGTAAACCTTATTAGAAAATATGTTTGAATGCTTCTGAAGCCTAAAGGCAAGGCATTTGGCAAAAAATTCAGAGTATTCCAGGTGCTAGCGGAACTGGAACCGCTAGTACAACATTTTGATTTGAAATGTTTTTTAGATTTGGTTTTGTCTTGATTTTGGCATTAAAGTACTGGTCTTGGGTTGCCTATTGCATTACTTCGTCAATGCAGTCATCGCCCAAGGCTTGAAAATGCGTTGGTAATTCTTTTATTGTACGTGTACACAGTGTACATTGAATGAAAGTGATTGCTAATGCATGGTAATTCTGGAAACTCGGATGACGACAAGTTATTTGAAAAAATCAAGGGTGATGCAATTTCTTCCAATTGGATTTATGACCAAATTACATTTGATGATGATTTTAGAAAATTCAAAGATGCAATAAAAACAGTATTTGGTTTGGGGGATTTGATTGATACGAGGATACATGTTAGTACTGACAAAACATCTGTAAAATGTGATGACAAATTCATGGCATATTTGCACCAATTTGACCATGTTAAGAAAGCATACTATGCAATGTTGAGGGATAAAACTTGAGTGGACGATGGGACGAAAAAGAAGAAACACGTATTGATGTTGCTTCTTGTGAAGGATGTGGTAGGTTAATTGAACGTTCAAGATTGGATTCTGATGTATGGGTACACAAAAATCATTCTTTGCATATGACTTGTAACAATCCTAGACCTGCAAAAATTGGAAATGATATTTTATGAGCAAATCTCAAACAAGTAAAATATTCTGTGTGATAGGAAAAGACCATAGTGTTAGAATTCTGAAGCAATTGTTTCTTACTGACACCTGGATTGCATCAAACACTCTGAAATTGGCATCACAGAACGGTGACAATGAGTTTTATTGGAGTATGTTCAGATTTATCAAGTTCAATATAGTTGAAAAGAAGGTTGACCTGAAAAGAAACGTATTCTACAAATTAACTCAATATGGAAAGCAAATGTTTGAATTTCAAGAAAAATTGATTCAAACAATTGAATTTATGAAGACACCAGTATGACTCAACAAGTTCTTTATCCTGACATTGTTGCAGCAAAAAGTGCAGTTTCTACAGCATTGAGACAGATGGGAATACCTTTGGGAGAGGGTCATGGTGCGCATATGCAACTTGGAAAATACTCTCATTTTTACTATGTCAACGCTGTAACAAAGAAAAAATACTGGATTAAAAAAGTACACAAACCTTTCATCACATTTGGAATGCAGTTCAAAGAGTATTCTGGTCAGGTTGGAGAGACACTTGACAAGGAAGTTTTAGACATGCTTGATGACAGGGACACAGTATATTTTGCATATGACAACGCAATTTACTATGTTGATGTGGAAACATTCAGGGAATATGCAAGAAACAGACCAAATGATGCAGATGGTGGAATTCAAACAGTCTCAATACCAATTTGCCTTCTAGAGTCATTTCTGTAGGGTAAATTCTATTTACAAAATCCTTTATATCTTCTAGAAATGGAATCAAAACGTGAAACTGGAACAGACTCTAGCAGAGAACAGCCCTTTCATTGGTGAGATAATCTTCCTTCTTGTAATCATGTTTGCAAGCATAGGGGAATTTACATACATTGACACTACTACTCATGACATATACGCACTGCCTTGGGGTTCGATGTGTTATGAGGGAAACACAAACCCTGATTGTAAAAACATTGAGCAGATTACAAACTGTCCTAATGGTGGTGACACATGCATAGAGGCAAAATATGCTCAAATGCTGACTGAAGAGATATTCTTCTTGGGTGGATTGATGATTTTCATCAAGGGTGCATTGATTGCAATGTTCAAAAGAAAATTCACTCAGACAAGGATTTTCCAAATGCTTGTTTGGGGTCTATCACCTGTGATCTTGATCTTTACTGGATATGAAGACTATCTGTACTATGCAGCACGAAAAATGGCTGTACCAACTGATCTTCCTTGGCTTTCAAACTCTGGTCTTTTTCCAATTGTTGACAGCAAGATTCTTCACATCACTTCTGCAACTTCTACCAGTCTCTACATAGTAATGGGAATAGGCATGGCTATTGTATTCACAATGTTTGTAATCAACATAAAGGTCACAAAAGCGGCAAAATACAAGACTCCAATATGAAAATTCTTTCACATAAAAGTTAAAGTAGTTGGTTTCGAACCAAAATGCATTGACAAACTACAAGGCTTTACTTGGACACTTTATTGTGATTGCAATTTCGTATTACATTGTCTATGAAGGTCTTGTAAAAATAAAACTATTGCCTGGATATGGTTATGATATTGATTATAACCAATTTGCTCATTATGGGACTCACGAAGGTCAATTTGGTCTTTTCTTGATTGCACTAGGCGGAGTGATCTTTGCACTTGCATACATGCACATGGAAAAATACCACAATTTCAAATACAAGATAATGGGTTCCAGGCATTGTGAAAAAACCAGTTTTCTTTACTTTGCAGGAATACTTGGTGTTGCATATTCTGCATTCTTAATGGTTGCAGGACGTTGGAATTATCCTATTGAGTGGTTTTATCTTACGATAATGGTTGCCTTGGGCGGATGGCTAGGAGTTTTGTGGTACAGAGCAACAAACAAGAAAAAGATACTTTCAATCGACTCTCTGAAATTCTGGTCTGCTAAATCTTAGATATGAACAACGTTTTGAAAGGAATCTTGATGCTCTTTGTTGGTTTTGGAGTTTTGTTTTACATTGTAGCAGGAAAAATTGTTATCTTCAACACTGGAACAACAACAATCGTTGCTGCCGTATTTGGAATGATATCTTTCATTGGATTCATAATGCTTGCAAGCAAAATGCGTAATTACGCACAAAAACATTGGAAGTAAAGTGTCTGGATAAAGGATAAAAGGCAGATTTGACGGTTGCTCTCTATGGGAATGAAAGATACTAGTCCTGAGAATTATGGCAGGATTGTAATTGTTTTCACTATGGTTGGAATATTCACTGGTATCTACATCTTAGGTACAAATTATCATGTTTATCTGTATGTCAAACAAGAACCACAGGGATTCATATCTGGAATATTGCTTGCACTATGTCCATATTTTTCATATTTCACAACTGTAAAAATTGTCAAGAAAATAAGGGGGATTGAAATTGCAAAATAAATCGAGTGAAGATATTGCCCATGAAATAAGGGCAATAATGGATGAACTCAACAATGGTGGTCAAAAATACAGCATTGAATCAAACACTGATGGAACATTGAGACTTTTGAAAATGGATGCAAAAATGTATGCAGGTCAGGTTACTGGATTCATGTTGGATGTGCAGATGTTGGAATACTTGAAAGAACACCGATTTGTAGTATTGCGAGATTGAAATGGGTAAAAATAACAAACCGGAGTGGGGAAGTCTGAAGAAATTATGGAATAGTCATAAAATGGCAAGAAGTGAAATTCCACCAAATAAATCAAAGATGATTTCTACTGCACTTACTATCATCAACATTCAAAGGTATCTGAAATTACCTCAGACTCAATTTGTAGGTGTTTGGAATGACTAGTACGCTAGTTAGTGTTTTTGCATTGATTGGTCTTATTCTTTTGGTAGCATTTGTAGCAATAGAGAATCCATTTGGTGTTAAAACAACAGCCACAAACTTTGTCCAACAACAAGTCACAAAATACCAGACGGGAGATCAAATCGCTTTCAATCTTCCACCCTTGCAGCCTATATTGCCATCTAATCAAACGGGTTCTAATATTGTAGAGAAACAAACCGCTTCATCTTCTACCACTGTTACAAATGCAAACCAAAGTAACACTACTGGAACAACACCGCCAACTCCTGTGTCAAGTGGAAACACAAGTATTGTGCAAAGGTCTTACACAGGTGGAGTTTCATTGCAAGGAGTTGATAGTCCAACTTCTATAGGAATTCCTACTATCAAAATTGGTTCAATTGTTGTGATATCTGGTCAGATATCGATTATTGACCCTATAACAAAACAAAAGGTTCAACCGCCATATCAATTTCAACTATCGATTACATGTCACTTCCGAGATGATTGTAACAATAACAGCAATCTGAGTGTGCCACCACAATATACTGACACATTGGGCGGTTTTGAATATCACTGGACTACGAACTCTGATAGGGACAAGCCTGGTGAATACATTGCAACAATCAACACTTTGTCTCAAACACCTGACCCTACTGGAAAACCTTATGCATTGACATCTGAATACAGATTTGAGTTGGTTTCATGAATAGACGACCAACAATAGTTTCATTCACAGGAGTATTTGACTCTGGAAAAACTTCTATTATGAAAGTGCTTTCAGAATACCTCAAAAATGACTATGCTGTTCAAGAGGGATATGTGACACTAGAAAAGAAAAGCCTAGATGAAGGAATACAAAATATATCAAGTCCGACTGAATTTGCAAGGCTTTGGTCAAACTACAAGGAGTCATTTGAAATGACCATGAAACATGCAATGGAAATTGATGCTGATTATGTTGTCTTGGATAGTTGCGTGTTTGACCCCATTCCATACATGCAGATTGTAAATTCACTCAATTTCGATGATCTGAAAAGACAAGAGCATAAAATCATGTCTTTTTTGAGTGAAAATCCTGTGGATTACATAATCTTCTGTGAACCTATACGTGGTTTATTCAAAAGTGAAGAAGAACGTAAAAAACAGGTGAAAACATCTATGAAGTTTTTGGAACTCTTGGATACGCTGAAATTTCACATACTTTACAACAAGCCCGTAATTTCACGTCTAAGTGATGTGGTACACATTATTGCACCAAAAAACACGTAATCACATAGGTAAATAATAAATGCAAGTAAATTGACATGAATTCAAATGGACGGTCAAAAAACTGAAGAAAAGAAGCCTGAAGATGCTCTAAGTGAATTTGACAAGAAAGTTTTGAAGGCAGGAAGAACACTTGTTAATTTGGGCAAAACTCAAGTTGCTTCGGAATCCAAGTCCAAGACTGTAATAGCATATCGTGCTATTTCTGACAAGGCTGCAAAAGCAGTTGATGCAAACACATCTCTTATCAAAAACAGAGATATGGTAAAATCAATTGTGACAAGTTTTGTTACATCTACCAAACCTCTGACAAAGAGGGATGTTGACAAGGCAATTGCTGCATTGCTAGAAGGTCGTGGATTATATCCTGATCCTGAAAAGAAACCTAGAAAAGCAAAAGAAGCCTAGTTAGTTATCAGGAACTTTAATTTTTTATTTTATTTGACAAGTATTGTTAAATACGGCAAATTTTAGAGTAAGGCAATTGAAACATGTTCATTTACTGATTGGGTTTTTGGCTAGTGCAGGTGTTGTCGCTTTTCTAATTGTAGGGCATTACAATCCGTACATTTTACTATCATTGACTTGCGCACCTGGAACTTCTGAATACAGCACCCCTACAACTCCGCCGATTTGTTTGTCTGCATCAAGTATTCAACTGTTACAACAATATGCTGCATTCCAACAAGTAGTTGCGCATAGTGGTGCGGGAAGTTCTGCAACTTCAGCACAAGATTGTCCATCAAATTCAATATGGAATGGAAAAATATGCGCCAACTCTGCACCTGTTTCGATGTTTGGTGCTTCTGGATGTCCTGTAGGTTCTGAAGTGGTAGGAAGTGATTGTATTCCATCTCAAGTTGCACAATATGGGGAAATTCCAATAAATCCTGCTAGTGCGCCACCTGGAACACCTACTTGTACTTACAATTCTTATTCTCTTCTATCAATAATCTGCATTCCAAAAGGAACTGCACCTGCACAACCAGTATGTGATCCAGGCTATCACTATAGTAATGATTTGACAAGATGTGTGAAGGATGATACAATAAGTTCCGGTGGAAGTGGTTCAAGCAGTAGTGGCGGAGTTACAACAAAAGTCTGCGGAGATGGTTCAGTTGTAGGTCTTAATGCAATTTGTCCTGGAACTGCAACTTCATCTTCTGGAAGTACTTCTGATAATAATGCTCAGCAAATAGCCTCATTGCAAGCACAGATTGCTGCATTGCAAGCACAGATTGCATTGGCAAAACCAGGTGAAACACCTGCTTCTCAGCAACAAATGCAGCAAGACATATTGACTTTGACACAACAATTGGCTTACATGCAGCAATTACAACAGCAACAGAATGCACAATTGGCAGCAAATGCAAACAAGAATCAATTGATTGAATTGTTGAAAGTACCTGCAAACGACATAATAATTTCAATAATCATTATGTTCATTTTCATGTTTGCATTGATCTTAAAACCAAGACCAAGAAGATAACTGGTAAACAATAAAAGATACATTTTTGTCAGTATTTCGATGCCTTTCACAATGTTTAACATTGCATTTTCATTGAGTAGTTTCGTTCTAGGTTCTGTACTTTTGGCATTCGGTCTTTATGGAATCAAGATGGATTTCAAGCAAAAATCAAACAGGACTTGGGATATCATACTGATATTGGCAGCATCAGTCATATCATCGATGGGAATTTATCTTCTAATAAAATGATAGTGGGATTACCTGCTAGTCTTAAAGGAATTATGGGTTCAAGTTTCTGAGGGAACAAATTGACTGGACATATATACTACATTCTTTCTGGAAATCACAAAGAGCGAGGGGTTGGATTTGAGTATAAACCTAGAGGAATGGTTAATGGATACATTTCAAATGTTGATGAAATAATATGCGGGATATGCGGTCAGATTGCTCATCAACCTCTTCCTACTGGATTGTGGATTCACGGAAATAATGCTGATTTTGTAAATGAATCAGACCATGACATAAGAAAAGCCGATTTGAACGAGTCAATTTTGTTGTTGAACTTTGATGAAAAAAACAGATACAGTGAAGTGGAATATTATGAGTTCCAGGGAAAAACAACAAGCAGTGAAAGGGAACACAGACACTATGAATGCTTGATACATAGAAAATATTGGTGCAAATTGGTTGGGTTGGATTTCAGAAGAAACAGGTTGGTTGGTTCTCTTGTTGACAATTATGAACAAGTAGAACCAATGTATGTGAGAAAAATGTCTGGAAATAAATCTCTTCAAAAGAGTATTGATGACTTTTTATTCCATTCTGAAAGGAGAAATGCAAGAAAATTTGTGGATTTTCTAAAGGCAGAAAATGTTGTAATGATGAAAAACCCATCCGAACCTGTGCTATTTTTGGAGTTCTACATTACAAAAGGACGTGGTTGGAAAAGTGAGAGGATAAAAATAAAAGAAATTAAAAAGACTGATTTTGAAGGCAAATTGGAAGTCGGAGAGATTGTAACACATGAAAAAATAAAATATGAGATAAATCAAATAACAGGAATTGCATCATTGAGTGATTCTAAATCTATGATAACTGTTTATTTGAAAAGGTTCGGTAGAGTAAAAAATTGACAATTATTTATTCTGGAAAATGGATTGCAGTTGTGGATGTTCCTAGATTTCGTGCAAGTGAAGAAGAATGGAAACAAATTGACAGTTTTCATGGTCAGGGGTTCTCAATAGAGCGGGTGGAAGAGAGGGATGAAGGTGAAAGATACATTCTTTGGAGAGATTATGATTTGTGGTCTGCTAATCAAACTGAAATTGCATCTGCAAAACAAGATTTGAAAAATGAAGATATTGAAGAATTTCAAAGAAGGATGCATACAATCAAACACGTTCTTGCTCTTCCAGAACCGAAACAGGTGAAACCACTTGACTGAATCAATAAATTGTTGTACTAGGTGCGGAAACAACATTCTTGTTTCAAGGACAGAATCCAGGTTAAAAGATGGTCTTTTCGTTGGATACTGTTATGATCCTTCACACTCAAAAATAAAATTCAGAATCATAACTGGCACTGGAATTGTGAGAACAATAAGGGATGACAGGATGAAAATGAAAACAGAATATGAAGTTGATTACAGCATGGCAGGTCTTTCTTGCATATGTGGGAAGAAACTCTTCTTTTCAAAGAAGGGGTCTTATACTATTGCAGGACGTGTGAATGGAAGTTGTTTTGCTGAAAAACACAGGGTAGAATTGACAATCATTGGAAAACTTTTCAAACATGAACCTGCATTTGAAGAACTACAGGAGATTATTGTGAGAAAAATTGGGGATTAAACAAATACTTTGTTGGTATATTTTAGGACATAAAGTTCCTGAAAAAGACTCTGAAAAAGTTGATTTCTCAAACCCCTTGATTTTTACATTCTGCATCAGATGTGGAAGGGCTGTGAGAATTGAACAAGATGTGAGGGATAGTGATGGGTATTTTGTATCTGAAGTTTGAGTTGTTTGATTGGATTTTCAGAAAATACAGATTATGGAAGAAAAGAAGACATCAAAAAATAGTGGAAGAGATTGCTCGTTGTGAAAAGAAGACTGTTGATTCTGTAGTGGAATATTTGGGACAAATACCTGATGACTGCATCATCAGAGAATCTGATGGATAAAGAATAAATAGCAAATGTACACGATGTACAATAATGGCTAGGTTTGCTGTTGGAATGAAATTTGAGGCTGCAATAGATGTTTTAGGTGTCGAAATTGAACAGACCAGGAAAGAACTATATCAATGTGACAATCACGAAGATGCCATTTTTGGAATAACTGCAAATTTTCAATCAAGCGATGATGAAATAATTCGCTACATAGCAGCATCGAAATACAGGCAAGCAGAAATTCTAGAATTAGAAATTGAAGAAGTGAGTGAATATTCTAAATCAAGAGAAGCAGAACTTGAAAAACAAGACAGAGAAAGAGGAAGCAAAACAAATTGAACATTTTCAACAAAAAAGTAATAACAACAAAAATATTGTATCCTGAAACGTTTTACGCTAAATACAGGACTGAAAGAATTGACCTTCCTGAAGATAAATGGTACAAAGACCAACATCACAACACTGTGAGAGTGAAACACATTGACAAATTGATACTAGATGAAATGGGAGATTATCCTATTGAAGCAGTGATGTATTTTGAAAAGCAAGCATCTGTGGGATTGTCTTTGGCAGGGAGTTATTGGACAAAACCTCTTGACAGAGTAATAAACGAATATTTGAATAAAAACAATATAACAGAAAAAAGATTAATTGATATAAAATATTTGGGATTTGGAACTACAGATGGAGATTCATCATATTCTGCTCTTATAATTTATGAGTGAAATTTATGAGAAAACACCATGATAATCCTGCATTCAACATCGGCATGTTATTTCTATACAATATTGGAATAATGTCTGGTACATTGGATTTTTGGGATAATCCTTTGTTTTTCGGAGTCTTATTAATTTTGATATGTCCTGCAATAGTGATTTGTCTTTTGAATTTGAATAGGATTTTCAAAAGAGTTGATTTGAAACCAGAACATGAATATATTTACAATAACAGGGGGGAAATTGTAGGATGAGCGCTTCGGATGAATATATGGAAAAAATGGTTGAAAGAAGCATTGAACAAGCGATAGAAGACCTATTGAATCACGGTCAAACGCAAAAAGATTTGATAATCCAAAATGTAGCCAAAAGATTCCAGGTGCAGAGAAAAGTTGTAATTGGTATAGCGGAAAAATTGAGAGTAAAAATGTGTAAAAAACTGAAAATACTTCAAAATGTTGATATTGGTTTATGCTCGGATGTTGATCTCAATGCAAGTTAGAAAAGACATGGAACAAGAAATATCAAAAGAAGATTTCTACAAGCAAGGGGAAGAGCTATTCGGAAAAGATTTCAAAAATTGGGCATTTTGTTGTTCATCATGTGGGTTCAAGCAGTCTCAGGCATCAATAGTGGAAATAATGAGGAAAGATGGATTCCATTTGTCAAAAAGATATGGGAAAATCACATTGGCAAATATTCAAGAATTAAAACCACGTATAGAGTCTGAGTGTCTTGCACCGGAATGTGATTATGCTGCATATGGTCTGATACCATCAACATTCTGCACATATGGGGGGATGCAAGTAGGGAACAGTTTTGTTTTCAAGTTTGCAGTTGAGGTCAAAAGTTAATGAATAAATTCAGAAAATTAATGAGGAATGGAATTAATCGGGAATGGTGTGCAATATATGGTTGTTCTATGGTAGCATACTTTATGATTTGGTTATTATATTTGCAAAATGCATGGAAGATGATATTTTCTGATAATATTGTTTTGCATATTTTGGCAACTGTTATAATTGACATTGGAATTTCGATTGGATTGGCTATCAATTCATCTATGATTGAATACGGTCTTTACGGGGAAAGAGTGAAAAAATAATGTGTCCTTGGGTAGGTTCTGATTATTCCAGGTGTACAAAAAAGCAATTGTTAGAAGAATATGAAAACATCACTGAAGAGATTTTGAAAAGATTCAAAAAACAAAGGAAGTCAAAAAAATGAGCAGTGGTAGATGGGATGATAACAGAACTTATTCCAAAAAGAATGCATTGATGGGATTTGTATTTTTGATTGGGTTGATCGTACTATTTTCATGGGGTGTTTGGTCTTTGTGGATTCAATTCACTGATCCTTCGCTTGGAAAGGAAGTTGGAGTGACATTTACATGTAAAAATCCAGTTGTTTCAAATTCTGAAATTAAAGTTACATTGAACATGACTGAATCGCAAATACTGAGTCAGTCAATGGACAAAATGTGTTACAAAAATGAATTTTGTCTTGCAATGGATAACACTGGAAAGGTAACAACTTTTCAGGATGGATTTCTAGGTATAAGGACTGCAACAGATTGGAGTTGTACTAGCAATTACACTCCTGCAATTTTAAAACCAGTTGATTCTCAAAGGATTGTAGTGCATTGAAAGCATTGAGTTTGAAACAACCATTTGCTGAATTGATAGTGACTGGAAAAAAAACTATTGAACTGAGAAAATGGAAGACTAATTTTAGAGGGGAGTTTCTTGTACATGCATCAAAAGTGCCATTTTTGTATGAAAAACTTGACGGATTGACATCTTTGCCATTGGGTGCAATAGTTGGAACTGCAAACTTGGTAGGTGTTAAAAAATATGAGAGTCTGGATGAATGGAATTCAGACCAAAAGAAACACCTGGCAGGTGCAGATTTTCACTCTAGCATTTATGGATTTATTCTAGAAGATGCTATAAAATTTGAAAAACCAATTCCTTGCAAAGGTGCATTGAACTTTTTTGAAGTGGGGGACGAAATTGTACACAAAAATATTTGACCATTTTTACATCGGTAACAAAACAGATGCAATAAAATTCAATGATAGTCATTATTACAATTCGACAATAATTTGTATTTCTACTTATATGGAAGACATTCCTGAATTTGCAGAAGACAGGATAATTCACTTTCCAATTGTAAAATACATAAAAGGAATAAAAAAAATTCCAGATACTAGAATTGACTGTGTATGTTCTATTGTGATTGATAGTCTGTTAAAGAAGAGAAACGTTCTGGTATTTTCAAATTCTAAAAATGAACTTGCTGCTTATTTCGCAGCATGGCTTGTACATAGATTACAAGAAAATACTAGTCTCGCAATGGCATACAGATTGATCATGCATATTTATTCCGATACTGTGAATCTGTTCGAACAAGGTGTGTTCCAAGCCCAGGTGCAGAATCCTTTTTCTTACACAGATTTCAGAAACAAGGTAGAACTTCCTGAAAAGTTTCAAGAATATAGAAATGATTATAGACCCAAATAGTGTTGAAAAATATGACAAATGGTTTTATTAGTGACATTCGTTTGATGGAAAATCATGACTTCTAAACACTTTCACATGAAGGTCTTATTGGTCTTAGTTGTAGGTATTTCTATATCTGGAATAGTATATGGGATGGTTACTGATTATTTCAGTCCATCGAAAATATTGGTAAAAAAATTGAATGAACATGTAGGACAAGGAATTGACATACCATCACCAACAAAACTAGTTCCTGATGAAATAAGATTCACAACTAGTATTGTATTGACTTCTGATTCTGGAAATCAAAAAACCTTTTCAAGTGTATCTATGCCAATGTATCAAAAACTTGACCTGACTTCAAATACAAATGCATCAATAGATACATCAACTTACAACAATGGTCAAATTTCGATGTTGATGAATTCAACAACTGGAAAATTCACTCTTGGAAATGGTCAAACTTATAATGGAACTGGTAAGATAAACATTGCAGTTGATGGAAACCCATACCAGAGTTTTCCAATAAATTTTGGAAATCCTTCGTTGTTTCAAAATCCTAGTCCTGTGTTATTTGGAGTTCCATTTTGTTTATCTGGTTCTCTAGTACCACAAACAATAGAATGCTCACCCGTATCTCAAACATTGACACATTATATTGGAACGCCACAAAACCAACAAGGTGCAGCCGCTTCAATACGTGGAATTTCAACAATGTTTAATTCTGATATCAATACAGTGGATTGGAATATTTCTAATCTGAAATTATCGATTTACAATCAAAATGTAAAAACTAACTATGGTTCAAATTCCACAACTCAAATCTATGTGATATCATTCAAAAAAGATTCTAATGGTGTTATCACCTGGATACCTTCTGGAACTGGTCAACCAGTTGCAATATCTATTGGTGATTGCAGAATTGCTTGCTAGGTGAAAAATTGGGTAACAAGATACGTGCAGGAAAATGCTGTGATTGTAAAACTGTCTGGTTGCCACCAAGCGAAGAGAAAAACGGGGTGTTTCCAGATGTAGTATGCAAAAAATGCAAACGGAGTTTTACTGGAAAAGAATTGCTTGATTTATGTGGTGCGAGAATGGAAATCAATGAGTATGATCCTAACAAATTATATGACAAAATGGTTCATTATTACATGGACAAGAAAGGATATTCAAAAGACCAGGCAAACACAATTGCTATGAAGGTAGTTGCAGAACAAAATGCAAAACACTTGAGTGAAAACCCACAGGTAAATAATTTAAGCAAGTATTTGTAGGAATGTCTGTGGATAATAAACTAAAATCAAAAAAATTGAATAAGAATGGATGGGTTTTAGTTATTATTGGTGGATTTGGAATTTTGGGAGAATTAGTATTTGGGATTTACGTTGCGGATGATTTCTTGGTAAAAGCGTTTATGATATTTGGAGTTGTTTGCGAATTGTCATCAGTACCATTCTTCTATAAATCTGAAAAATTGAAAAAAGTAGCAGAGTAAGAATTGAATTCAGAAGTAAAACCCAAGTTGGCAGGAGTGATTTTAGGTCTGATCTTACGAAGGTTAGATTTTCATCCTAATGGTGTGAAATTCGAAGAGTTTCCAGAACCACGTGATACTGACAACAGAAAAGACAAAGTTCTATTGGATGCATATTTGAAATTGATTTTAGAAAAAGAACTTGCAGTATTTTCAGAAACCGATGATGCTTTTTTCATAACTCACAAGGGAAGGGATTTCATAAGAGATTCAATTACTGCAAAATGTACCAAATTGATAGGTTGATCTGATGGCATTTTCAATGCAAAAAGCAATGGAAAGAATGAATTCAATGCTTGAAGTTTTTGAAAAGGAAAAGCCTGAAAAAGGCAGTATTTCTGATACCGTCATGATGACGTTGTATTGGATAAAATATGGCAAAGACCAACCTGATCCTGAAATACAAAAAAGAGTTGATGAGGTATTTCTGAATGGTGCATGATAAAAAATATTTTAGTTTGAAGATTCCAAAAGTTATTTCTGAGAGAGCAAAACCAATTTGGAAAAAAGAAGGTTTCAGGTCTTTTAGTGAATTTGTATCTGATGCTGCAAGAAGACGATTGGAAAAACTAGGATACTGAAAAGTTCTAGTTCGGAATCATCCTATTGACAAGAAGTGCCTGAATGGATTTTACCATTTTCTGTCAATCGGATAATTTTGTTCGTAAGAAAATCCTGTTGGTGACTGAACCAGGGGGATAGCTGAATCGATACCTTGGTCAACGTCAAAATTAGGCACAAAAAATTCCCATCACCATGATCTTTGACCTGGTTTGGTCTTCTGATACCTTGGTATTTTGGCAAAAACATTTCCAGTAAACCTTATATGTACACCATGTACATAGTGTACATACAATGAAATCTAAAAGCGGATTCAAGGTAAAAGCAACAACAACCATATACATTGCAAAACCATCTACAGGCGGATGGCATTGCGGTGCAAGACCTGCACCAAGAGATGAAGTTGTGGAAGCAGTTCAGAAGGTTTGGAATACCGAAAAATCATTGAAGCATTTGAGAAAATTTGTCAAGAGCATATCAATCCAATATACGAAAACAATGAAGACAATTGGATTGTGGGAAGATGCAAAAAGTAAGGTTACAATTTATGATGATGGGACAACTCCTGTTCGATTCTACGAAAGTGTAATGATCCATGAAGTTGTAGGACACACATTCTTCCATTTTGCAATGAAGTACAGAAGAGAAGAGTTGGTAAAGTTCTGCACCATTGCAAACAGGTTGCAGCCAATAACTGATTACATAAAGAAGAATGAAAACAATTGGAGAAAGATAAACGATGAGGGATTTGACAGATTTCATGCTCTAGATAGAAAATATGGAATAGAAGAAAACCAATCACCTGAAAGTTGTCTTGACTCCAACAGTCTAGAACAATACTGTGATGAAATGAATGCAATATCAGAATCACAGAAGATTGATGGACATGTGGAGATTACAAGATATGCAAATGAAGTACATAGCGCAATATCTGAGTTAGTCTATGGCATGGGTCATACTCTGATTGTACCAAGAGAATCATTGGATGAGATTGTTGCAGCATGGCAGGAGTTGCACTACTAGGTGAATCCTGAAGAATTAGCAGCAAAAATGCGTGAGCAGGGAAGATGCAAGTGTGGTAGAATGAACAGAACAGGCAATAAACTATGTAGGTTCTGTACAAGTTCTGAAAATCATCACAAAAGATTTGTTGAGAAATATGACCAACCAGACGATACAATCTATATCTGCTTTTTCTGTAAAAAGACTTGTGAATATTGTTGGACTATTAGATATGGTATAATTAGATGTGCAGACTGTCATGATAAAGTACAGGAAGTTGTTGCATGACTTGCGATTGGAATGATGTGAATGCTGATGGTCAAAATGACGGGGAAAGATGCGGAAAAGAAGATGTTATCCAGTTTACATTGTATAATCCTGAATGTGAAATTCATGGTGACGACTATACTGGAACAGAACCAGAATCACTAGATGTACAACTGTGTAAAGAACATGCAAAACAAAAAAGTGCAGTAACTTGGCAAATGGCAATTGCTTCACATTTGACTCTGATTGATATGGAAAGAAGGCAAATAAGATGAGTAAACTTGAAATTCTAATGTTGCCGTTGTTAAAAGAAGCAGCAGATGGAAAAGAAGTTAATGTTCTTGAAGTAGAAAAAAAGATAATTTCTGAACTTGAAATACCCGAATCGGAAGCAAAACAAATCAAACCTTCTGGTTTTGAAAGAATATTTCTTAACAGGTTGAGATGGGCAAAGACACACTTGACATATGCAAGACTCATTGAAAGAACCAGGACAAATTGTTTCAAAATAACTGCAAGAGGAAAAGAAGTTCTTGCAGAAAATATTCCTGTTTTGAATGAAAAATATCTCTCAAGATTTGAAGAGTATAGGGAAAAGCGTGGTCTTTCAATAAGATTCGAAAGAAGGTGGTGTATGCCGAGTAAATGGACTTTCAGCATCGAAACAGTGGCAGAAATTCTGGATGAAGAAATTCGTGGTTATAGTGTTGATCCTTTCGCAGGTAAAAGCAGCAATGCCGACCTTAGAAACGATTTAAACAAAAAATCAAATGCTCAATTTCACCTGGATGCATTGAAATTTCTGAATGGTCTTGAAACTGGAATCGCAGATACAGTACTCTATGATGGAATTTATTCTCCATATCAACAAAAAAGAGAGTATCAGGAAATGGGTCTTAAATTGACTAATTTTCAAACAAGTTCTGGTTATCCTTCAAAAATAAAAGATGAGATAAAGAGAATATGCAGGATTGGTGGAAAGGTAATTTCATTTGGATGGAATAGCAATGGGATGGGTAAAAAGAGAGGATTCAAGATAACTAGAATTGTACTGTTGCCTCATGGTGCTAATCATAATGATACTATAATCACAGTGGAGAAGAAAATAAGATGAAAACAAAGAAAACACTGATTGATAAAAATCTTGATGATGGAACCGAGATAATTTCAGAAAGGGAAGAGCAATGGGAATTACAATATTGGAACAAGACTACTAAAGAGTGGTCTGCATACAGAAATTTTGAAGGAACCAAGGAAGAAGCATTGAAAGAAGTGGAAAATGAAAACAAGAAAAAATTGGGCAATGGTTATGATAAATTGATTGGAAAACATAGATTAGTAAAATTAGTGATTATATCATGTTGCACTAGAATCGTAATGGGGGACAAGTAAATGGAATCGACTGGAAAGAAAATGGTTTGGACTGAAGCAACAAAGACAAATAGACCAAGTAATGAGACACCTAGGTATTGTTGGGGTCAAGTTGAGACTGCAAGAGTTTGTCTGAGAAATTGTGGACAGGATAAAAATAAAATTATTTACTGGTTGTTGGAATTAAGAGAACATCAAGAACACATGGGAGTTGAAATAACTCCAATTTCTGAATATGGAATCACAAAACAAGATTTGCACGAGTATTTTATTTCTGATCCTGTGAAGACTGCAAAGATGCTTCATGATTGGCTAACAACAAGACAGAACGAATTGATAAAAATCGAGGCTAATAAAATCAAGGCTAGATTTCAAAAGAAGATTGAGCAATACAGAGAAATTGCAAAAGGAAAGAAAAAATGACAACTGGAAAAACTACTGTATTGAATAAGAGAAATGCTGAAGTTGGTAACTACTACGGAATAAGAACTATACTTGTAAATCAAGGCGAAAATTCATTGCAAAGGGAACTTGAAGACGGATTTTATGTTGTATTACAATCGCATTCAGGTGAAACAAAACCAGTATTTGCTTTTGAAGTCGATTCTGGAAATTTCAGAATCACAATGATAAATGATCCTGATGACATTGCAAATCTTGCTGCACAGGTTTGGCATCTTCGTTTCACAAACAAACAAAAGACTGCATTGAAAAAATTGAGAAAATTAAAACAAGATTTAGAGAAAATGGAGAAAGAAATTGTCACGACTATTAGAAGAAGTGAGAGTGTGAAAAGAAGATGAAAGTTCTAGTTGTGTATTATGGTTACGATATGAACATATTGAACATGAAAAAATCAGAAATCAAGAAACTGAAAAAAGAGAACAAGGGCATAATTGTTTACAAACTAGGTAGAAAATTATGAAAAAGTACCAAACTAAATGCAATGACTGCAAGACAATATTTTTCCTAGACGATGCAGATTGGTGCATCCATAAGAAAACCTTGGGAATTGGTTCAAAGGAATGTCCTGAATGTCACAAGTGCATATGTCATGGAGAGACAAAAGATGCAATTGAAGCACGTTTTGCAAGTAATATTGAAAAAGGAAAATTCATTCCGGCAGATGACAATCCTTTTGATTGGAGTCACATGTGCAAAACTGTAAAAGTAATAGATGTTCCAGATGGAGAATACGTCAATACAATACCTGAATTGAAATGGGAACAAGGCAAAGAGATGTGGAAATTCTTACTGAAGGGTACAATTGAGGATTTGCTCAAAAATCCGTTACCTGGAATGGGTATTGAAAACATGACAAGACAACAACGTATTGAAAAATTCATAAAAGAAGCAAGGGAGTTAATTCCAAAAACCGAGGGTAAAATTGAAAAAGAAAAACTTGAGATGATGCTTGATTGTTGCCTAAATATGCACAAAGAAGAGTTTGGGGGATTTGTAAATTGATTGAAGAAACACAAGATATTATGGAATATGTTCCATTATCAAAAACAATAATAAAAGATTGCACATTAATGGAATTGCAGAAGGGAGAACGAAGATTACAAAATTTTCTAGCAAAACAACCATTTCTAAGTAGAGATTTATTGTCATGCTATAACGTACTTCGATTCAGAGATTTAGGGTTAATCGATGTGGGTAATTTCAGAAGTCTATTAGTGGGATTGACAGTTTTGGATAAAATCAAAGGAATAAAATTTAAAATAAAAATTGGTAAACAGTTATCAAAACGAGAACTAGATCCTCATAGTAGTCAGTGGGAAAGTGCTAAGGTTTGTTGTGGTCAAGAATCAACTGATAGACGATACCATGTAGAAATTGCTCGAAAGGTAGTTCAAAGATACAATGACGGAGAACGTGAAACACTTTTCAATACTAAGGATGAAGTCTATGAACGACTTTTAGAGTATGTAATCGATGGTAAACCTTGGTCAATAAGTAATCCTGAAATTGATGTTTTCTTTGCTATATTTCATCCTGAGAGACTGGATGATATAATCAAAAATAATCCTACCTGGAAACATCATGAATCTGACAGAAGTAAATCAATTTTGGAAGGACTGTACGAATTATTAAGTAGCAGACCAATTTCATCAGATGACCATAGAATAGTTATTGGTATAGCATTATTGGCATATTTGTTTGGAGAAAATCTCGATAGAACATTATTTGTCAATTATGACTGTGTATCTAAAAGTTTTCCACTGTTCTTTGATATGCTTGAAAATCTGAGTTTGCAACAGTTCAAAGCATAAAGTGACGTTGGTAAATCTTAAAAGTACACTGTGTACATTATGGTCATGAACGAGATAAAGCTAGGCTATGAAATGGGTACTGGCAATGAAGTCTTGATTCCATTGGGTCACACAATGGTTACAGGTGTGACAAATCTCACTGGAAAGACTACTGCACTAGAGGCAATGATATCAAGAAGCAAAAGACGTGCAGTTGTCTTCAGAACTAAAATCGGAGAAAAAAGTTTCCTGAGCGGTCACAAAATACTTCCATACTACAAAGATGACCAAAATTGGAAGACGATGATTACTCTTGTAGAATCTGTAATGCCTTCGAAGATTGGAAGGCAAGAGAGATACAAGATAATCGGATTATTGAACCAAGATACTAACAATGGTCTTTTCGAGTTTGCAAAGAAGATTGATGATAAACTGGAAGGAAAACTAAGTGCATTTGAAAGGGATATCTTCACTGGTCTGCAAGCATATTTCAAAGAACTTGTAGAGAAGATGCAACAAATAAAATTCAGCAAGACACTGGAACTTTCTGAAGGGATAAACATCATTGACCTGGAAGAGTTTGCAGAAGACGAACAATTACAGAGTTTGATAATAAAAAGTGTAACTGAAGAAGTTCTCAACAAATGGAAAAATGTTACTGTTGTAATCCCTGAAGCATGGAAATTTATTCCACAAACAAAAGGGAGTGTTTGCAAGGCAATTGTTACATCGTTTGTAAAACAAGGTGCAACAAATGGAAACTATCTTTGGATTGATTCACAGGATATCACCAGTGTTGACAAGACTCCTTTGAAACAAGTCTCTGTTTGGATTATGGGATACCAAAGCGAGGCAAACGAAGTCAAACATGCATTGAATCAGGTTCCAGTTCCAAAAAGTAAAAGACCGACAGATGACGAGATAATGAGTCTCAATAAAGGGGTATTCTTCTTTGGTTCAAAAGATGGAGTGCAAAAAGTCTATGTGCAACCAATTTGGCTTTCTGATGAGTTCGCAATAGAGATTGCAAAGGGCAAGATGCGGGTTTCTTCTGTTGCAGCAGTTGGGGAAGATTATGAAGAAAAAATGCTCAAGGGTGAAAAACATCCTGCAATAGTGCAATCAAAGGTTGAAAGTACTAAGGAGTTGATTGAAAAAATCAGCGATTCTAAAATAGCAATTGGAATGAGTACTGAAGAACTTGAAAAGCGATTGGAAAATTTAGTTGGTTCGGATGTTGCATTGATGTTCAAAATCATAAGGGGTGATCTTCATAACCACAAAAATGAAAATAGGTTGGAATTCAATCAACTCGATAATCAAATAATGGATATATTTTCAAGATTGAAAACACTTGAAAATCACAAATCTTCTGTTGATGTTGAATCAATCATAAGTCAAGTTATTTCTAGATTGCCTACTTCTAATGGAACTCAAATCTTCCAAGTCAAGCCTTTGGAAAAACTCACAAAGGACTTTTTGATTGAAGCAAGAGATAGGATGATTTCTGAAATTAAAGAATTGTCTTCAGAGAAAAAGAGGATGCTCAAATATCTTGAAAGCAGAGGCAAAGGAATCAAGACAAATGAACTTGTGGAAAGTTGCTTCTTCCTGAAACCAGGTGGTTCATCTACTAGGGTAAAACAAATGGGTCTTGAATTAGTCGCTTTCGGATTTGTAAGATTCGATGACCGTGTTGGGATTTTCTATGGGGAACTGAAAAATGAAATAAGAAAAAGATTGGAATTGCACCAGGCAACAGAGCAAGAATTGGAAAATCTTTATGACATCATAATATCCGAGTTATTGGTGTAATGTATTGAAAAAAACTTTGAAAATGAAAAGATGTGCAAATGCACCATGTCAGACAAAAAATGAAATATGGAGAAAAGTCTGTAAGGAATGCGGTTATAAGAAATTCATGAATGTTACAAAAAAACTTCCATACGAATCAAGGTACTGCTTCAAGCACATGATGGAAGAGATGTTCAATATGCAATACTTGAATCCTGAATCAAAACTCAGGAAGATTGTTCAACAGGTTGCACCTGGAAAAGTGACAAAACAAAAATGTTCTGGTCTTCCTTTGGGAGAGTGCAACAAGTGGGGTAAATTCACTGTCGAAGTTGAAGTTCCAGGTTATCGTAGTAGATGAGGAACTTTGTTCTGTAATAAATTTGAGTTCTCCTTATATCATTCCACGTGTTAGTTATTCTAGTCCAAGAAATTAAAAGACAAGCGAGTGTTAAAAGTCCCCTCACTCGCTTGTCTTTTTATTAATTCAGTAATGATCTTCTAGGTTGCTCATATCCGTTGTTTACTCTTGCTCTGTGTATTGCATATTCTTTTACAGTCATGATACGATTCTGAATTCTTTCAACTGTGTGATACCTATTCTTTTGTTGACAACTGCGACAACAAAAAATCATTCTATGGTTGAAAGTATCATCGATAAATGGTTTCTTGCATCCTTGGTACTTGCAGATTTTATCAACAGGTGTTGAAATTTTATCTTTCATCTCTGTTCCTTTTTTACTATTTTCCAATCGCTTGTCCAAGTACAGTTTGTGCAGGAGAGATACTCTCCATCAGGTTTTGTGTATAATCTGACTTCTGAACCGCATTTGGGACACATATCTTCTGTCATTATCTAATGAATTCCTTAACATCTAGAATCTTGGCATAATCTGCAATCATTATTTGTGACCAGACTCCTTTGTAATTTATTGCACCGTGAGAAAAATACCACCTTGGATGTTTGGCATAATCGACAATTTCGTAATGATCTTTTAGAGTTTCATAAACCAATTTGCCGAGTGCAATTATTTTCTGAGGTTTTACTTGTAATATCTCATTTTGTAAATAAGGGAACCAGTCTCTTATCTCTTTGTCAGTGGGTAGTCTGTTGTTGCCTTTTGAATCGAGATGTCTTCCTTTTGATAAGTTTGTAATATACACATCTTTCAATATTGGTTTTACGGAAAACTCGTCTGATTTTGAAAATCCTAAAACTCCTAGTGTTCTCTGAAGCAGTCTTCCAGAACCATCTTTTGTAAAAGGAACTTTTGTAATCAATGCGCCTAATTTCCCTGCTGACAATCCTACAAACATGAACCTTGCAGGTACAGACCCATAACCATCACATTCTAGTTCATGTTTGCCACAAATGCAATTCATATTTTGTCAGAACAATCAATAATTATAAAGATTTACTTTGAACGTAAACGTTCTAGGTAAAGTTAATTAGTATTGATTTTGAATTGAAGCCAATGATAAAGAAAGTTCTAGTGACTCAATGCATATGTGAAAGGTGTGGGTACAAATGGAAACCAAAAAGTGAGGAAGAACTGCCTGAGATATGTCCAGAATGCAAATCTGCTAACTGGAACAAACCAAAATCTAAAAGAAAGATTTCTTCAATTTTGATTTTATTTATTGTGATCTCGAGTTCAATTGGAAGTAGTTATGGGGAAGAATCTGCTCTTACTGAAGGGACAAACCATGTTACACAAATAACATATTATTGTCAAATTGGAGTGAATTGCCCGCCGCCATATCATCCTAATGCAATTCAGAGTTTCATTGACTGCATGAGTGATGATTGGTGTCAACAACGTGCAATGTTTGGAATTGTCTTGGGAATGACTTTGTTTACATTTGTGATTTATCTTGCGTATGAACCTGTTTTATATTTGATAGACAAAATCCAGTCTTACATTAAAAAAAGAAAGGTAAAAAAAGAATTAAAGGATTTCATATGTAAAACTAGGCATTTTGGTATATTAAAATGGGCAGAAACGAAATGACAAAATTACAAAAAACTAGAATTTCAAGTGATAGAAGACAAATAGTGTTTGATTTTAACACTGGTCTTAAAATAAAATTGTTCAAGGGATTGACTGATTGTGATAATGAGGTTTACGATGAAATAGAATTCTCGTTACAAACGCCTCAAAAAGGCGGAAACAAAAGACTTGAACAAGACATTATAAAAGCATTAGAATCTTTGAGGGGTGAAGGAAAAGTAAAAAACATCAAAATAATAATTGATACAGTTGGAAAGATTCCAAAATGAACCTAATTACAACGTTGAAACTTTACTGGACAAAATTCTGGATGTATGAAATAATGTACGACTATGCTTTACTTCCAACTCTGATGAGTATCCAGATTCTACCAGTTGCAATTAGGTGAGTTGTTTCTACATGGAAGACCAGGAAGAAAAACCACAAACTGAAAACACAGTATTTGACCTTAACCTGGAAGAGGATGGAAGTTTCAGACACATTCACAGCAAGACATGCTATGTGTTATTTGATGAGGATTCAAGTGGTCTTGCAAAGATTATACGTGCCTTGATTCCATACAGAAAAGTAGTTGCAGATGTACACGGATTCAACCACATCTTAGAGGCACTGCAAGAAACCAGGTTCGAACTTCTCTGAAAGATAAAAAAATCATTTCTAGTCAATAATTTCTAACAGCATTCTTTTAATTAATTTGAATCAAACTTAGGAGTAATTGGCTAAATATTACACAGATGAGAAAGACAGGATCAGAAAGATTGAGGAAGGAAGTGACCGCATAAACTCTAAAGATGTTAGTGGGATAAAATCGCCAACTTCGACAAAACATCAAATTTCAAGAGATGAGGAATTTGCAAAATCACGACTGATTGCAAAAACTGGTCTTAAAGAATTTGACAAGAAAGGATTATCTGATGCAGAAGCAGATTTGACATTTGAATCCATAAAACACCAATTAATGATTAAACATAGAAGTAAGATAAAATCGCAATCAGTAATGTTGACACCTGGATTATTCGAACACATATTCGAAGTAGGGCAGAAAATGATTGCTCACATAAAGGTTGCATTTGAAGGAAAAGATAACGTGGAAATGTTTGGATGGATTGAAACTGGAATCAACATTGATGTTGACAAGGCAAAAGCAAGACACTTGCATGAATTGAGAAAAAGACTTCCTGAAAAACTGACAATCCGTAGATTTGATGAAGTGGTAGAAAAATCCAAGGCATTCGAAGGTGATGGTGCAGAAAGAAGAGCGAGAGAATATGCATTGCAGAATGCCGGATTGATGTATGTCCAGGTGGACGGAGATTCTGGTGACAGGGAATACATGTTGCATCCTGACCGACATTACAATAGAACTGGAAGATACGAAGTAGTTGTAGAGTAGATGAAATTTTTCAAAGATGAAAAGAAACGTGTAAGAAAGATTGATGAGTCAGGCGGCAGACCAGATTCAAAATCGATGAAAATTGAAAATGCTTACAAAGAAGGCAATCATGAGAATTTTGGAATGCAGAGGATGAAATCACTTGATGTTGAATTGGAGATGCCAAAAAACTCTGAAGAAAAATACAGGAAAGAATTCATTCAGAGTGTTTATGATTTCTTACTTGAGAATCGTTCTAAAATAGGTATGCCTAAAAAACTCGTTGCAAAATACTATTGGGATACAACTGACAAGGAATTTCTAATCATGCTGATCAAGCCTGGAAATAAAAACGAGTCTTTTGGAAATCCTAATGTTATAATTGAAAGAATGAACAAATTAGGTTGGAAGGTGGGAAGGAATTTCAAGGAATTTTACGAACCTTTTGAGAATGTATATTATCTAGAATTCAAAAGAAAATAAGGGATATTGCAAGATACTGAAAAAGCATAGGTAAAGTTTATCTTCTAAATATCATGAAATTGTAACATGCGTACAATTGTCTATGTTGGAATTTTTATTGGCATATCATCGTTGATAGGATTTGGAATTTACACAGTCTTCTTTTGGGTTCCTGAAGCAAACAATTCTTCTATTCCTCAAGGTCATCAATACAGGCTTTTGCTAACTGAGACTAGCACGGTTAAAGAAAAGTGATTAAATTATGAAACTTTTTATGTGTACTAATTTATCTGACATTCAGGGACTTGAAAACTAATGCAAGAGACTAAACAACTGATACTTTCACTCGCACTTATTGCAATATTGATCCCTTCTGGTGTTTATGCATCTTTTTCAAATTTCAGTCCTATTAATACAAAGCCTGGTTCTGAAAGTGATGTTTTGATGCCGCATGGACATATCACATTTGTAGTCCACGACAGTAAAGGGAATATCAAACAATACATACAGACAGATAACAAAATTGTTGATAATGGTCTGAAAGAAACCGTTGACCAACTATTCGGAAACCAGTTAATCGCAACTTCATTTACAACCACTGGTGCAACTGTTAAATTCATTGGAGTTGGAACTGGAACAAATGCAGCAGCAGCAGGTGATACAGGTCTTCAAACTCAAAGAGCAAATAAAATCACTGGTACTGTAAGTACTTGTTCTGGTATATGCGCCCAAGTGCAGGGAACATGGGCAGCAGGAAAACTTGCAAATTCTAGTTCTACAACTGCTGCAATTACTGAAGCCGGATTATTTGATGCATTTGCAAATTCAACTGCTAGTTCTAATCTTTATGCACGACAGACTTTTAGTGCAATAAACATGGGAACATCTGACTCATTACAGATTACTTGGCAAATAACATTTAGTTCTGTGAACTGATCTTGTCTGAATACAGGACTGGTAAAAGAAAAAGAATTCTGATTGTCATTGGATTATTTTGTATTGTGAATTTGTGTAATCTGAATTACTGGTATCTTCCAGTTTACGCCGTAACTCAAAGTACATCGATGTATCCGACCAATGCTACTGATACTGGAACGACTACTATAATAGCGGGAGTTTGTACTGATGCGCCTTGGACTAATCCAAATAA